>Ga0208243_1000017_pt1 | contig 267815 bp, 260 predicted proteins | sample Subbio2Aug_QV12A_FD_184826 | JGI IMG/M metagenome (GOLD analysis project Ga0208243, IMG submission 184826) | Serpentinite rock and fluid subsurface biosphere microbial communities from McLaughlin Reserve, California, USA - CR12Aug_QV12A (SPAdes) | ecosystem: Environmental > Terrestrial > Deep... | reverse complement strand
GAACGCGGACCCCGGAGTGGCCCGGTCGATTTTTGCGTAAAGTTGATTGTGAGAAAATTGAATTCGAGGCGCCCACAAAAAAGAAAAAGCATGTGGACTTTTTTGTTAGCTATTCTTTTTGATTTTGTCGGCAACAAACGCTTTGTAGGCGGGGCTACCAAAACTCACATCCATCCGAATGATTTCTGGTGCAATGTAAGGATGGTGTTTCATGATATAACTTTCAATCGCATCATACTTATCAGCTTTTGCTTTGAGTAGGATTTTGTTTTCGGTATCAACTGTGATTTTGCCTTCCCAAAGGTAAACCAGTTCGACTTCAGGGAATATGGTCCCTGATACAATGATCCCTTCTTCTAACATTTCAGAGATTTGTTCTTCCGCCATGTCGCGGTCGCCTATTGTGGTAAATACTAAAATTTCTTCCGATGCCATGTTGTCCTACTGTTGGTACTAGGATCGGATGTGGAAGGGGAAATCCTTATTCTTTTGGTGTGTCCTTCTGCAAATAACTTTGGATTCCTTCTTTGGCTTTGTCTAAAATGCCAGATTCACGAAGGCTTCGGACCACTCTTTGCCAAAATTTGACTTTGCCTTCCAATTCAATCCAACCAAGTGTTAAGTCCATTCGTTTGATTTTGAGTAACATGCGTAATTCGGACAAAGTCATGTCTTTTGGGTCTTTATCTAGGTAACGGTTGTGGTCTTGGAAGGGATTAAATACCATACAAATTATTTACGGAAGACAAAGGATAAAAAGAGGATTGCAAAAACTAAAAATCCAAATCCAGTTCCGAAACTGGCAAGGATGGGATCTCCAGCGGCTAAAAACTTTTGGATACTTAGGAATATGCCGTACGAAGTGTACAGTAGACCAAGAAAGATAAGAAAAAGAGCAGTGAATACCCAAACCGTTTTTTTAACAAATTTTTGTACATAAAATTGTACGTTTTTTTGTAAATATATCACCATCACTTCGACGTATGATACAAGTTTGGCGATGAATTCTTCGAAGGTGGCTTTTAAACCACCTTTTTTGCGTTGTTTAGAGTGTTTTTGATCCAATTATTTCTTCTTAAAAAACCAACCAAGGGCAAGTCCAAGACCAAGTCCAACTCCAAAACCAATGACAGCTGCTTTTTGTGGATTTTCTTTTACATAGGATCCCACATTATCAATCACTTCTTTGGCACGAATGGATGCTTCTTCGCTTGCTTTTCCTAATTTTTGTTTGATGTCACTTACTTGTTCCATATACTTCTCCTTGGCTCTTTGTTCAATTTCCTTGGCTTTTTTCTCATACAACTTAATTTCGTCGATGAGGGACTTTTCTTTTTTCACTTCTTCCATAACGTATGTTAGTCTGGTACAACTATGTTTTCAAAATTGTCTGTGAAACGATATCCAATTCCCCAAATGGTTTCGATCCATTCTGGTTGTGCAGAATTTTTTTCCAGTTTGGAACGAATGCGTTTGATATGGCTATCAATCATCCTTTCAAAACCATCCCATTCCACTCCCCAAACTGATTCCAAAATCATTTCACGAGAAAATACTTTTCCTGGTGAACCAGCGAGTAGTTGTAAAATGTCAAATTCTTTACGGGAGATGTTGATGATGTTTTCGTTTAACGTAACACGACGACGAATGGAATCAATTTTTAAAGCACCACGAATGATTTCACCCGCTTGGCCCACATTTGGTTTGATTCCAATTTTTTTATCCCAACGTCTAAAAAAAACGTCAACACGAGTTTTGAGTTCCCGAACGGAAAAAGGTTTTGTGATGTAATCATCAGCACCTAACTCGAGTCCCATGATCCTATCAATTTCTTCCGTTCTGGCAGAAAGGATAAAAATTGGAGTACTTTCGTCTGATTTCCGAATGCTACGGCATATTTCCATACCATCGATGTCTGGAAGTGAAAGGTCAAGAATCACTAAATCAGGATGATTGGATTTATAAAATTTCAATCCATCTTCGCCATTTTCAAAAACGGAGGTGGTGTAGTGAGCAGAATCGAGAGATTTCCGGATTAGGTTCCCGATGTCCGGATCGTCCTCAATTACCAAAATATTTTTCATGTTTTTCCCTTGAGTTCTTTCTCAATTTGGTTCTTGTAGTAGAAAAAAAAAGTAAAAAATGGAATCGGGAACACAAAGAGAACTAAAATCGTGGGCAATGTTTGCCATCACAGGAACAAGGCTACGACCCTTGGAAGTGACGGAAAAATTAGGCCTAACTCCCGACTATTACCATGGTGGGGATGTAAAAGACATCGAAAATATGACAATTCCGAGTCATTGGCAGCTCAATTCTAAGTTAGGACCTGAGTTCTCTGCCCAAGATCATATTTGGGACATTCTAAAAACACTGGGACCCGTTCGTAAAGAACTGAAAGAGTTCACAGAAAACTTTACTTCTACGATTTACGTCTCGGTTGAGTTTGCTTCTGAGTTTACCAAAGGGATCACACTCGACAGAAGGACGATGCTTTTGTTAGGTGAAATGGGAGTCGAATTAGAAATTATCCCCTGGGAACTCGGTGGGACTCCCTGAGGATTGCCTCACTTGGGAATACCAATCGGATGAGTCCAAATCGTTTGAGATAATGGTAACTGGATAGGGTGAGACCATTCAAAACCAAAACTCGTTTTTTCAATCGAAGGTCCCTTGCCATATTTAAGAGTTTGGTGAGAAGGGTGATGGGTAGATAGGGTAAATTGGAAAGGTCCATTTGGATATGGGATCTGGTTTGGAAAAATAACATATGCATCACAGAGTCCAATTCTTCTTCCATCTCCGCATGTACTTCTTTGGTGGAGATGACAATTTCATAGGCATTTTGGATTTCCCTTACATTTAGGTATTTTGTTTTTTTTGCCATCGGAGGTTAGGTTTGCACGTTTTACAAAAAGAGACACTCATTTTTCGTTCGAGAGTTTTACAAACCGTAAGAGAGATTCTCTCACGAAATGAATTTTTGGAAGTGGATACTCCCACTCTGAAGCCCATCGTTGGTATGGAACCATACCTCGATCCATTTGAAGTGCGGTCTCCCTTGGGGAAGGAAAAGGGGTATCTCATCACCTCTCCCGAGTACAGCCTAAAACAAATGATGGCAAAGGGTCTTAATCGTATCTTTGAGTTGGCTCATACGTACAGGTCAGGGGAAGTGGGAAGTTCGTACCATACAAAAGAGTTTCTCATGTTAGAACTCTATGCAGAAGGAATGGATGATGAAGTGCTTCTACACTTTATCGAAAAATTTTTACGAGAACTGATTTTTACAGTTGGGATACCAAAACTCCACAACCAATTGTCCAAACCAGGATTTATCCGACGTTTTTCAGTACAGTCAGTGTTTCTCATCCACCTGGGGCATGGATTTGAAAAAGAAAATTTGATTCCAACGATCATCAAACAAAAGTTAACCTCTGCTTCCTTTGAGGAATTACAAACTTGGCAGTATGAAGATTTGTTCTTTTTGGTGTTTTTAAATTGTATCGAACCGAAACTAGGGGAAGGGATTGTCTTTTTGTACGATTACCCACCGGAATGTGCCGCTCTTGCCCGAATTGAGAAGGGAGTTGCCAAACGATTTGAAATTTATTGGGATGGACTCGAACTTGCGAATGCCTTTTATGAATTGAATGACCCAAACGAACAACGAAAACGATTTGCAGACGAACAAACGTTACGTGCAAAACTCGGAAAAGAAGTATTCCCAATGGATGAGGATTTTTTAGAGGCACTCGGAAATGGATTTCCCAATTGTTCGGGGATTTCCATTGGGATGGACAGACTCATCTTAAAACTTTTGGGGAAAAACGGACTCAGAGAAGTGAGCCCGTATTGGATGGAATCGTAAAAGTTTTATTCTTCTTCGGATTGGAACTTCTCACAAGCTTGTGGGATTTTCCCTTCTTCTAATTCAGCACAGGAAAACGCTGCCATTTCCTTTGTGCATTGTTTCATGTCTTCTATGTCTTGTTTGGTGAGTTTTCTGGTTGGTTTTTCGTTACTTGGTTTTTGGCCTTCTACTATATATTGTTTGTAACGAGATTCACAGACATTTCCATTCACAAATTGAGATTCAACCATCTTCCTTTGTTCTGGTGGAAGGTCTTTTAATTTTTCTTTCATACATTCCGAAGTTTTGGCACACATTTTTTTGGAAAGGGCTTGGAATTCTTTTGCGTCCTTTAATGTTTGTGAGGTGATGATGAAGGGGAAACATAAAAATAGGAAAAGAGAAATTTTTTTCATAAAAATAACATATCCCTTTTCGGCCACTGGTAAAGAAAAAATTTAGAAAAAGGATTGCATCCAAAGGAAATCAAACGAAGATTTTCGCCCATGAAACGAATTGTAACATTACTTCTGGTCTCGTTTACCGTATCCCTTGTGGCTCAAAATTTGACAGAACGAACACCTGTCAGTTTTTCCTCAGAACCAAGCACAATTGAAGAATTCAAATCCATCCAAGCGGCTACCGCCACAACTCCAGAAGGTGGAGTTGCCATTTTAGTCCTTGCCATTTCTCTCTACGGAAAAAATCCAGAATTAGGAAGAAAGGCGGTGGTACTTTCTGTCATTTCCAAAAACAGACAAAAATCGAACAAACCAACAGCGATTGATGGAGTGGATTTAGGAGGAAGTGATTCCTATCTGCTTGGGCAACTTGACAAATACAAAATGTTACCAAATGGGTATTGGAAAGGATCAGAACCGTCTAACGGGTATACGCCGAGTCTCCCTCTCACTGTCGAAACTTTCACCAATCCTTATTCAGGGGAAGAGTCTTCCGGAAGGATCAAACTCTTTGTTGCCACAAAAGGTGCTTCCAGTTACCGTCCTGTGACTGTGGAAAAAGATTCAGACGGACTTTGGCGTGCCAAAGAAATGAGTTCATTGTATGTAGGGATGATGCCCGCCAAATAGATGTTTATCGATCTACTTTCACTCCATCCAGTGGTTTTGGCACTTCTTGCCACTGGGTTTACTTGGTTTTGTACAGCTTTTGGGGCTGGGTTTGTGTTTTTCTTTCGTACAGTGCCAAGGCCTGTATTTAATGCGATGCTTGGTTTTGCCTCGGGCATTATGATTGCTGCCAGTTTTTGGTCACTCTTACTCCCTTCCATAGAACTTTCGGAAAACGCTGGCGGGCCTGCTTGGTTCCATGTAAGCCTTGGGTTTTTGTCTGGTGGACTTTCTTTGTTTGGTCTCCACAAACTCCTTCCCCATTTACACGTTGGTTTGGAAGAAAACCGACTCGAAGGGGGGAAGTCATCCTTCCAGAGGAGTTTGTTACTCATCCTTGCCATCACTTTGCACAATATCCCAGAAGGGCTTGCGGTAGGTGTCGCCTTTGGTGCCTTAGGTGATGGATTTACTTACGAAGCTCTTATGGCAGCAGTGGTGGTTGCCTTTGGAATTGGGATCCAAAATATCCCCGAAGGAGCTGCTGTTTCCATACCACTCCTTCGCGAAGGGTATAGTGCCAAAAAAAGTTTTTGGTATGGCCAACTTTCTGGTTTTGTGGAACCCATTGGTGGACTTCTCGGAGCGGCCCTTGTGTTTTATTTGGAAAGTATCCTTCCGTTTGCTCTTTCGTTTGCGGCAGGAGCGATGATTTTTGTGGTGGTGGAGGAATTAATTCCAGAATCACACACAGGAAAAGAAACCGAAATGTCTACACTCGGTGCGATGTTTGGATTTGTGCTCATGATGGCTTTGGATGTGGGATTAGGGTGATGATACAAATGTTAAATGGTAATCAAATTACGAGTATACTTATTTTCTTTTTGTTTGTTTCCTGTGCGATTGACATCAAACAAGTCCCGCAACCTAGAGAATCAGAAAATACTATTTATCCCTATATAAACCAAGAAGTTTATATAGGTAAATTTGAAGTTTACACTTCTGATAGTGTCAATTATACAAAGGCTTGGAAGTATACTTTCAAATCGATTCTAAAAAACAATCGAGTTAGCAATCAAGTGTTAGATGTCTCTAACGATCGAAATGCTAAAGAGGAGGTAGACAAGTATCTGGTTGATATTGAGATTTATCCAAATTTCGAATCAGATTTTATCATGTGGAAAACTTGGCCAGCATTTTGGCCTTTTACAGGGTATTGGCCATTACAAGTACGCGATCATCATTATGAGGTAAAACTTTTGTGTAAAATTTCCGTTAACGGTGTCACACGCACCAATATAGAAATCATAGAAAATGTGAAAAAAACGATAGAAATTTATGGATTTTATCGTACCAGTGAAATCGAATCCATGATTGAAGTTGCCAATTTGAAGGTATTGGATCGATGTGCAAAAGAAATCATAAATCATTTGCAATAAATTTACTTTTGTTATTCGGCGCCTGTATTTCTATTCCAGAGACTCCGAAAAATGACAAAGAAGAATGTGTTGCTCAGTTTTTTCATGCAAAACGTCGAATGCGAGAAATTCAAATTGAAAATAGGAATTTTACGACAGCGATTTCTGCTATATCGTTTGGTGTTGGGTTTTGGACAGGTCCAGTTGGATTCACACCAATGTTGGTATTGCCTTACACGCAGTATAAAAATAAAAAAGAAGTAGATTTGATTCAAAGTGAATATGAGTCCAATTATTGCAATTGATAGAAAGCTTACTTTTTGAGGATTATTTTTCGATAAGGTTTTAAAGGAACTAAATCAATCAATGATGCGACAGACTATGATTGCCATTGCCGTATTCGTTCTCCCATCCTCCAAACAAAAGAACTTCTTTTAAAAATTCAGATAACGCTTGTCAATGGGAATGAGGTTTTTTACAATTGCCCTCTAACGACAGTTCTGTACAATGAATCGTGATTGAGAGTTTTATGAAATCTAAAATTGTTTTGAGTCTTCTATTCCTTCTCCTACAATGTGCTAATACTTCGTATTACCAAACTTGGGGAAAACAAAAAGTCCGTTTGAATGGGTATACCAAAGAAGAAGGATACCAAAAAATCCATTCCTTCAATTTTACCTACACAAGAGTGTATTTATTTTGGGGACTGTCCAATGTGAGGGACCAAACTTTGGATGAATTTTTCTCCGAAATCTACTTAAAATATCCCAATGCCCATGTTGGAGATTTAAAAATCACTGAGGAATATGAATTTATGGATGGGATTTACGATTTGATTACAGTCGGAATTGTAAGGCCATATTCGGTCCACATTCGTGGAAATCTTTATGCGTCAAACAAAGGTGGCAACTAATGAAGTTTTCCTTTCACAAAATCGCACTTTTTTTACTATTTTGTTTTTCTATTTTCCTTACTGGTTGTGCAACTTACCGGTATGAACTGACAGATACCAAAATCCCTGTTAGTTTTTCCAATGAGCTTGAACCAAACGAAAAGTACCGACCTTTCCACATCGAAGTAAAACTCTCCTGGTATTTGTTTGATACGCAAGCCATCGACACACTCCAGTTAGATGAAATATTCCGAGAAGAACTCCCAAATGCCAAAAAAATTGTGAACCTTCGGATAGAGTCGAAAGAAAATGTTGCCGACTCTGTGATCCGAACGCTCACAACAGGAGCACAAGTTTTGTTTGCTTCTAACCGAGCTTTGTACTCTCGCCGAACCATCATTATAGAAGGTTTGGTTGTGGAATAGGTTAGTTAAAAGGAATAATTTTTGTTTAAAACTGTGCCGTTACCATTAGATACGCAAACTGTGCAGTTTTTGAAAACTGATTTGTATATACATTAGCATTTACGGTTCGGTCATTCACTTTGTTTTGGATCGCATCTCCCGCAAAAATCATACTGTACCCGCCTTCGATCAGAATGTTTTTGAAAGGAAGATTGTATTTTACATCCACTTCACGAAAGAGGGAACGACCTAACATAGAAACTGGTCGATTGTTCCCAGTACCATTTTCTGTCAACACTTGGCTTACATCGTATTGGTTATTGGCAATGGATTCAGTACTCGCACCCGATTTGGCATTTCCAACTAAGTCATACCAACTATCTTGTAATTTGTGTTTTTCGATGGCAAAATAATCGATTCGGAATGTTCCATAAGATTCAGTGGCATAACTTATATTCACAGATTTTGATTTCATATTCACCCAACTGACTTGGTCAGCCATTCCATAGAAAAAATGGTTTGTGTGAAAAAGGTTTTGGAAGGATGCAATTGAACCATCTGTGCGATTGGGATCACCACTACCCACATCATAAGCGACTCCCATTCTTACTTTAGAGATCGTATAACCAATGTCAGCACCAAAGGCGAAGGTTTTATAACGTTCTTTTTCGCGGTATAAATTTTGTTGGTATGTTGTACTCGTGAGTGGATCAACCAAACTCACATTGGTTTGGAAACTGTCCCACTTGGGAGTAATATTCCTACCTGTAGTCCCTGTTTGGGTAGCATATTCAAAGGAATAGTCAATTGCTTGAAGTGCTTTTTTGCTGGCTTGCGTTTTGTTGGTAACTCGGATTCCATATGTATGGAGTACATCCCATCTTCCCGCACGTGTATTTGGATTTCCCACTTCTCCCGTGGTAAGGACAAGGGAATTGTTTGTGCGGAGATATTCTTTTTGTAATCCCAAATAATACAGATCAATATGCAAATAATCAGATGGTTTGAGTGTATTGTAAAAACCTGTGAAGTACGAATCACCTAACTCTTGTCTTTGTGCATCGATTTTTGGCGTACACACTTTTGTGCCGTTGTATGGACAATCAAGGTAAGTATTGTATTGAGATTTTACTCCAAAATTGGTTGTATTACCTGCAATATCCGAATGGCGTTCGCTTACCGAGGTGACAAAAAGATGTGAGGAAAAGAATTTGTCCTCCCATTTGAAACGAAGTCCATCAAAACTCCTTCCAACATTTGTCCAATCAAGAGAACCCACCAATCGTTCATCACCATAACGCAAAATTTGACGACCAGCTTGTACGTGTAAGGGGAAACCAAAATTATTTTTACTCTCTATATACGCTTCTCTTACATCTGTACTTTGCCTTGTCCCATCATTGGCAGTTGCTATTCCCGTTAATGATCCTTTTTCAGCACCCCATAACCTGCTATCTTGAAACGTGACTTTGGCAATGACATCTTTTGTGAATTCTTTTTGGACAAAGAACTGTATCTTTTGTCCTGTAAAATCGACATTGTCATTTGTATTCCGATTAAAATCAAAATTATACTTCATCTCTGGTCGAAAACGAACAAGTGCACCAGCACTAAATCCATCTGACCAAGTGGGCGGAGGACTTGGTTTTGGTTCTTGGATGGGTTGAATGGAAGGACTTGGATTCGGACTGGGAGCAGTTGGACTTGTCCCATTCGGTTCCATTGTGGGTGTTGTGGTTTGAGCAGAGATTGGATACCCAGTTGCCAAAAGGATTAAAAATAAAAAGAAAGATCTTCGCATGATTCATTATCAAAAGACCACTTGGGTCTTCTCCTATGCGAATAGCGAATGCAAGAATCGTACAGATTGGAGGGAAAAAGTTTAAAAAATCTTTTTATCTAATAATATATGGACATTATGTACGTTTCTTTGGAATTCTTGGATTGGTTACTTAAAAATAACTCCAACAATCAGTCCTTTTGTTCATCAAAATGTTCTAATTCACTCAATTATGTGTATGTCTTGTACGGATTGTAATGGTAGAAAATCCATTTCTTCACCGATGGATTGGCGTCTCAGGTGAAGGCGGGGAAGTAGCTAGGAAGTCCTCCGACAATTCTCTAAAAACACACCAATCTATAAATAGTTTGGTGTCTTCCAAGGATATGCTACTTTCTTACCTCACTTAAAAAACCCTCTCACTCCCAACTCACCACCACTTTCCCGAAATGTTTCCCTGTTTGAAGGTATTCTAAGGCTTCCGGAACTTCTTTCCAACCGAACACTTTGTCCACGACAGGTTTCATTTTGTTTTGTTCGATGGCTCGGTTCATACGCGTAAAGTCACTACGGCTTCCCACAATCACCCCCTGTACTTTCACACCTTGCATCAGGATGGGATAGAGTGATAAACTCGACTCACCACCAGCAAGGACACCGATGAGGGCAATGGTTCCGTAAGGTTTCACACTCATCATCGACTTTTGCATAGTGCCAGCACCACCCACTTCAATGATAAGATCAGCCCCTGCCATTTTGGTGTGTTTTCGGACATCCCGTTCCCAATTGGATTTTGTACTGTAATTGATGGTTTCATCAGCACCTAAGGTTTTGGCACGAGCCAATTTTTCGTCACTAGAGGAAGTGATGATGACACGAGCTCCCATCATCTTGGCAAATTGTAGGGCAAATAAAGAAACACCACCCGTGCCAAGGCAAAGTACGTCACTCCCAGGTTCGATCCCACCAAAATTCACTACTGCATTATAAGCAGTAAGACCAGCACATCCCAGTGTGGCCGCTTCTTTGTCTGTTAAGTGGCTCGGGGTTGCGACCAGTCCTTCTTCGGAAAATTTTCCATAATGCGCCAAACAACCGTCATTTGGCCCACCTAAGGTGGAACGCAAATTGTCCATATTGGGTGCTCCATCGAACCACTTTTGGGCAAAGATGGGAAGGACTCGGTCTCCTTTTTTCCAGAGTGTGACCTCAGATCCAACAGCTTCCACAACACCAGCACCATCCGAACAAGGGATGAGTGGGAGTTTTTGCCTAGGGTTGTAAGTCCCAATCACCATTAAATAATCACGATAATTCAGTGAAGTCGCTGTTAGGCGAACAAGTACTTCTTTGGGTGCAAGTGTTTCCGGTATTTCACGTTCTGTTTCTTTTAAATTTTGGATCCCAAAATTCCCTTGGATTTCCCATACCTTGTTTCCCATCAATTCACTTCCCAACTTAATTGAAAATTCACTCGTCAGATACTCACCGCAGGTTTTCCTTTGTCGAGTGGGAATTCAAGGGAAAGGGTAGTATGAAAAAAGAATTTTGGAACGATACTGTCGTAGTGATCACTGGTGCATCCAGTGGAATCGGAAAGGCCTTACTCGAAGAACTCGCTGTTTTCCCATGCCAATTGGTGCTTTTGGCAAGGCGAGCAGGAGACATCCCCGAACCAACGGCAAAACACAAAGACACAATCCTCCACAGGGTCACATGTGACTTATCCGACCCAAGTTCTGTACAAGATGCCATTGATTGGATCTCCAAACGAATCGAACGTGTGGATGTCCTGTTTAATAACGCAGGTATCACAGCCCATGGTCGGTTTGATTCCCTCTCGATGGAAGTGTACCAGAAGACCTTCGCTACCAATTTTTTTGGTCCCGTCCAGTTCATCAAAGGTCTCCTTCCCTTGGTGACAAGAGCCAAAGGCAATATTGTTACCACCTCAACTGTCTCTGCTTTGTATGGAGTGCCTGGGCGCGCAGCTTACTCAGCTTCCAAGTCAGCACTGCATGCGGCACTCGAATCCCTTCGCATTGAAAGTCTCGATTTGGGAATTGGTGTTTCACTCGTTTGTGTCCCTTATACGGACACGGCACTCCGCACTTCTGGTCTTGCTTCCGATGGGAAACTTCTCACCGAAGCACCAGCTAAAGGCAAACGAAAGTCGGCAAAAGAAGTGGCCCATGTTCTCATGGAGGTTGCAAAGGACAAAGAAGCAAGGCTTGTGACGTTCAATTTGAGCGGTAAGTTTTTAGAATGGATGCGATTTTTCTCTCCCAAGTTTTTAGAAAAAATTCTCTATAAAAAACTCTACGACGACTTCAAAACACATTGAACCCCGTCTAAACCAAGGTAGAGGAAAAACCCACTTGGACAATATTTTAGTTCCGTATCTAACAGCTGTTATTTTTACATTTTGTTTTATGACTCTTATGTGGTTTTGGGGAAAAACCCGAGACAATTACGCTGTCATTGATGTGGGTTGGGGACTTGTGATTGCGGGTATCGCCACTGTCCTTTCTTATTTTGGAAAAGGGACTCTCGCTGCAAAATTAGTTGTCCTCATCCCAGTGTGGGTTTGGGCGATTCGGTTATCGGGGTTTTTGTATTTCACAAGGATCCGCACAAACCACCCAGAAGACAAACGTTATGCTGGGTTTCGGAAAGACTATGGAGACAAAGTCCATAGTAAAATGTTTACCAATGTTTTTTTATTACAAGGGGCTTTAGCACTTCTCTTATCATTTCCCTTTTACTTTGCCTCTCAGTGGAATTTGTTTCCGAATGTAGGATTATTTGGTCCGAATGGAACTCTGATGGTTTGGATTGGTTGGATTTTGTTTGTGTTTGGAGTCGTGGGGGAAACCATCGCGGACAAAGACTTACACAAATTCTTATCCGTTCAGGCAAACAAAGGTAAGGTGTGTAATGTGGGACTTTGGAAGTACACAAGACACCCCAATTACTTTTTTGAATGGGTGATTTGGCTTGGGATTGGAGTGATTCCCATCCTTTCCACACCAGAAGCAATGGCTTCTCTTTTCACTCCTGTCTTTATGTTTGTGTTGTTACGATTTGTATCCGGTGTCCCATTTGCTGAAAAATATTCACTTCAGTCGAAAGGAGATTTATTTCGCGAGTACATGCGCACCACAAACGCATTTTTCCCTTGGTTTCCAAAACAATAAATAAAAAAGGATAAAACATGAATTTCACTGATTCTAACAAAAAGGAAGAGTCATCTTCGTTTAGTATCAACTCACTTTTAGAAAAGGATATTTTCCCGGATTGGCTCATTCGTTTCCGTATCCGGCAGTTACTTGATCTCCGCATCAAACAAGAGCGTAAAGAAAATGCCACCGCACAACTAACGCATAAAATAAATTATGTGAATTCACTTAAAAATTCACCCATTGCAGTGCATACAGATGCAGCAAACGAACAACATTACGAAGTTCCAAGTGAATTTTTTACCTATGTGATGGGGCCGAGGATGAAATATTCATCTGGGTATTGGCCAACACTGGATACTAGTTTTGCCGAATCGGAAGAAGAGATGTTACGCATCACTGTGGAACGAGCTGAGATAAAAAATGGGATGCGTGTCCTAGATCTCGGTTGTGGTTGGGGTAGTATCTCTCTTTATATTGCTGAAAAATTTCCAAAATGTAAAGTAACAGGTGTTTCCAATTCCCGTACCCAAAAGGAATTCATCGACAAACGTGCCAAAGAACGAGGATTAAAAAACCTCACCATCATCACCAAAGACATGAATGAGTTCACCACAAAAGACAAGTTCGATCGCATTGTGTCTGTGGAAATGTTAGAACACATGAAAAACTATGAGAAACTCTTTGAAAAATTATCCAAGTTTCTTGTGGCGGATGGAAAGTTTTTTGTACATATCTTCACACACAAAGAATTTGCATATCCCTTTGAAGTGATTGATGAAACGGACTGGATGGCGAAGTATTTTTTTACAGGTGGGCAGATGCCATCTGATGATTTGTTTTTGTACTTCCAAAAGGACTTTCTCATTGAAAACCACTGGGTGGTCAATGGAACCCATTATGCAAGAACATCTGAAGCTTGGTATGAAAACATGATCGAAAACAAGGATAAACTAATGCCTATCCTTGCGAGTACTTACGGCGAAAAAGAAAAAACCAAATGGTTTGTCTATTGGAAAGTTTTCTTTCTCGCCTGTGCAGAGTTATGGGGTTATCGAAACGGAGAAGAGTGGTTTGTGAGCCACTACTTGTTTCGAAAACGCTGAGTTTTTTTCCCAGCCGCTTTTACATACACTCCACCTTCTTTTTTGGAAGAGGATGAGGTACTGGAACGGCGGCTACTTTCTCCACCACGTTCTTTTCTTTCTCCGCGGTCACTTCTTTCGCCACGTTCGCTACGATCACTGTTAGACCTTCCACCACGGTAACCACCGCGACTTCCCGATCCACCACCATCGTCACGACGACGTCTGCCACCACCAGAACCACCACCAGGAGGCATTTCGCTCCATTCCGCTGGGGTTTTTCCGATTTTTTCAGGCCCACTGATTTTCGCTTTATCGAGCATGTTGGAAAGGAGTTTTAAAGCCACAGAACGTTTGTCGTCTAACTTCAAAAGTTTTTCCAATACTTCTTCGGCATCGGCATGGATTTCGGTTTCGACAATTTTGTTCAGGAAATCTTCTTCTCGTCTTGCAAGTACTTCTTTTTTAGTTGGAAGTGCCGCAATCGTAAGGTTTGTTCCCGAAGTTCCTTTGAGGCGAAGTAGGGCTCTTGATTCTCTTGTGGTCACAAGAGTCACAGCCTTTCCTGATTTTCCAGCACGGCCAGTACGACCAATTCGGTGCGTATAACTTTCACTATCAAATGGAAGGTGGTAGTTGATCACAAGAGACAAATCTTTTACGTCAAGACCACGTGCTGCAACGTCAGTTGCCACAAGGATTTTCACTCGGCCATCATGTAGGCTTTTTAAAACTTGTTCTCTCTGTTTTTGGTTTAAGTCTCCATGAAGAGCCTCAACTGGATATCCTTTGAAACTTAGGGTTGCTTTTAGATCATCAGCTTCTTTTTTCGTTTTTGTGAAAATGATTGCCTTATATGGGTTCTCATAATCCAAAATGCGCACAACAGCAATTTCACGTTCTGCTTCATCGATTATGTAGTACACTTGTTCGATGTTTTTAGAAGATTTCTCTGTAGGAGCGATCTTTACGTGGGCAGGGTGTGTTTGGTATTTACTCGCCAATTTTTTAATTGGTTCGGGCATTGTTGCAGAAAATAATAATGTTTGGCGTTTGGTGGGAAGTAAGTTAAAGATGGATTCGATATCATCCATAAATCCCATATCAAGCATTTCATCTGCTTCGTCTAAAATCACCATTGATGGTTTGAAATTTTTAAGTTCCTTACCTTTTAATAGGTCAAGGAGTCTGCCAGGAGTTGCGACAGCAACTTGGGCACCTTTTGCCACTTGAGTGATTTGTTTAGAATAGGAACTACCGCCGTAAATCGTGGTGGTTTTGATTCCTAAATGTTTTCCCAGTTTGTACAATTCATCTGATACTTGCAATGCAAGTTCCCGAGTGGGTGTGAGGACAAGCACTTGCATGCCTTCTTCCACATTGATTCGGTTCAAACAGGGGAGTCCGTAAGCTGCAGTTTTTCCGGTTCCGGTCTGCGCTTGTGCGATTAAATCTTTTCCTTCCAATACGAGCGGAATCGCTTGTTTTTGGATAGGGCTTGGTGATTCGAAGCCTGCTTCAGTGATTCCTTGTAGTATTTCAGGACGTAATCCGAAGGATTGGAAGTCATTTCCAACTTCGGTGTCATTCTTAGTCATGGAAATAGGATACAATAAAAAAACGGCCTAAAAAAGAAAGGGAAAAACTACCATACCTCCCAAGGAACGTTACGGGTGTTTTTTGGCGATTTCTGCCAAATGGGAGTACAATTCTTCTTTTAAATAGGGTTTGGGCATAAAGTACTCGAACCCAGAGTTTAAAATATGTTCTTTTTCTTCTGGCATACAGAGACCTGTACAAGCAAACAAAATGGGTCTCGTTTTTTCGGAGGAAAGAGATTTCGCAATCTCTGTTCCATGTTTTCCAGGCATCTCTATGTCAAGAAAGGCAATGTCAAATTGATCCGATCCTAAAATCCTTTCCGTTTCGATCCCGTTATTTGCCTCTACAATATCAAAAGGCAGTGGTTTTAAGTAATTTTTCAAAACCTTTCGGTTCAGTTCATTGTCATCTGCGATGAGAACTTTTTTGCGAGAGCTAAACTGGGGGAGATAAGAATCATTATGGTTTGTAAGATTTTTTTGTCCAGGTGATAATTCTTCCCGTTTCCAAACGGTAGGAATTTTGACTTTGAATGTACTACCTTCACCAACTTTAGATTCTACATTGATTTCTCCATTCATCTCCTCTAACGACAGTTTGACGATTGACAAACCCAGGCCAGAACCCGAAATTTCACAACCTTCAGGAACAAATTCATTGTATTTTTGGAAGAGTCGGTCTTTGATCTCTGGTGAAATCCCAGGGCCTGTGTCTTTGATTTCTATGATTAAATTGGCATTTTCATCTGCTTTTGTTTCTAAGTAAACATGACAATCAACAGAACCATGGTGAGTGAATTTGACAGCATTCGCTGTTAGGTTCCAAATGATTTTTTCTAATTTTCGTTTGTCAGAGAGTAGGTATACCGTTTCTGAAATTTCATTTTTCAACTGGAATTCTATTTTTTTTCGTTTGGTTTCTTGTTTGAAAAAATTATGGTACACTTCCAAACATTGGCTTAGATGGAACCATTCGTTATTTAAGACTGAGGCATTTTCTTCTAATCGAGATAACTCAATCGTATCGTTTACTAAATTGAGGATCACTTCACCTGCATTTTTGATATGGTCTACATAATGATGAATGGATTCTGGTATGGGTTGTTCCCTGATCATTTCCGACATTCCAAGAAGGGAATTTAAAGGATTACGAATGTCATGGCTAATGGCTGCGATAAAATCTCGTTTGGCAGCGTTTGCTCGTTCTGCTGATCTTTTTTCAATTTCAAGTTTGTCGCGGTCTTTGCGCATCTGCAGAAGACGCACCGTTTGTTTCCCAAGGAGGCGTAACATCTGTAATTGTTCTTCGTTCAGTTCTCTTGGTTTGTTATCAATGACACAAAGAGTTCCTAATTTGATTTGGTCATCTAAGGCAAGTGGGATCCCTGCATAAAAAATCACATTGGGATCCCCATTCACAAGTGGATTGTTTTTGAATCGATTGTCACGTTTTGCATTGGGAATCACAAACAGTTCATCTCCCAAAATGGCATGGGAACAAAAGGCTAGGGAACGTGGAGTTTCCCTGGCTTTTAATCCATGGTGGGATTTGAACCATTGTCTGGTTTCATCAATGAGACTCACAAGAGAGATCGGAGCATCACAGATCATCGAAGCAAGTTTGGTAATTTCATCGAACATTTCCTCTTCAGGAGTGTCGAGAATCTCAAGGCCTTTTAGGGCGGAGAGTCTTGCGGCCTCATTTTTTGGCAAGGGAGCGATCTGCATAATCGTATAGACGAAAGGATTTTCAGATAAATGAAAGTAAAAATTCAAAATCTCATAGTCTAACTTGCATGAAACGAAATGTAGTGGTTTCTTCCCTTTCTGTCCTGGTTTTGTCACTGTTCACTTCGTTCTGTTGTTCTCCAAAGGCTACGGAACGGGCAAAAAAACCAGAAAATCCCGAGTTACGTAAAAAACTGACCGAACTTCAATACCGTGTAACACAAGAAGACGAAACAGAACCCCCTTTTCAAAATGAATACTGGAACAATCATGAAGAGGGGATCTATGTCGACATCGTCTCCAAAGAACCACTTTTTAGTTCCAAGGACAAATTTGAATCAGGAACAGGATGGCCAAGTTTTACCAAACCACTTGTGAAATCCAATGTTGTCGAAATTGAAGACAATTCCTATGGAATGATACGAACAGAAGTTAGGTCAAAATTAGGAGATTCGCATTTGGGGCATGTATTTGATGATGGTCCAAAACCCACCGGTAAACGGTATTGTATGAATTCGGCTTCGATGGAATTTATCCCCAAATCAAAACTGAAAGAAAGAGGGTATGATTCTTTTTTAAAAGAATTTAATCCGTAAAATTTAAGCCCAAAGGTTCATCATAAACTCTTCGTCATTTCGTAATGAGATGAGTTTGTATTTGGTTTCGTGGATGTCTTCTCTCGAGATATCACGTTTCCAACGAATGTCCACTTTTAGTTTCCGCACTTTGGTTTGTAATTCTAGTAATTCCCAAATCGGAGCTTCCAATTCCTTTCTGTACAAATTGGTAAAGAGGGGAACAAGTTGGTCAGGGGTGTCCATTTTCAAAAGTTCAATATGAGTGAGGTCTTCGATATTTTGTAAGGCCCAAATGTGTAACGTGAGGGTTGTGATTCGTTCCAATTGGGCAATTTCATCTTTTACATTGCGTGTCACTTGTTGTTTGAAAAACCGAATGCGTTTTTCTAAGTACTGGATGAGATCAGATTTTGGGATCTCACGTTCCTTCCATTTGTCCCAATCGGCTTTTAAGTCTTCAAAAATCCCTTCCCCAAAAAATACGGAGGATGCTTCGAGTAGTTGTACCGATCCCGGTTCTGAAATTTTCAGTCGGTGGCGAAGGGAATCGGCGTCCCCTGCAATCATGTTCACAGGGGCCACATCTTCTAATTTTTGTAAGGCTCTGGAGATGGAATCAATGAATTGTGACTTCATTTGGTCGGTTGAATGGGCCACTAGGTAAAAATTTAAATCGGAGTCAGGGTGGTAATCCCCACGTTCTCTGGATCCATAAAATAGAATTTGGTAGGGTTTTGTGGATGGGATGAGTTCGAGTTCATCCAAGACCTGTGCATAGAGATTGGGGTTTAGTGCTTCAAATTCCATATTTCATTCAAAGTATAATTTCATTCGAGATAGGTTTTCCAATATGGCTTTAAAAGCACGATCACGTTCTTCTTTGCCTGGGAAAGGGAGTGACTTTACATTGTTTAAGTCTTGGTAAATGATTTCGATAGAAGGTTGGTTTGGATTTTTTTTGATCGATGCAACATAGTCCAAATTGATCACTTCCGATTCGCCAAGTTTTAACCACATAAAATTTCTCCTCAAAGCCTAACGGTGGCTTTCCATTTGCCTAATCTTTTTTTATCAAAATTCTCCTCTTTCGGAAAAATCGACTAGTACACTTCCAAGGACCCAAGGATCAGGTTGTGAAAAGATTTTGCTAATTCTTTGGGTGAATCTGTTTTTTTTGTGGAAGATTCAAAAACGAGTAAAAAACCATTGTGGATTCCTTCCCATCGGAGGTAAAACTCTCCCTCTGGCATATGATACACTTGGACACTACTTTTTTTTGGACCCCAAACAAAATAAGATACTTCGGGATTTTGTGTTTCGTCTTTGAAAAAATAACGGAACTGGGATTGGTTTTCTCTGTCCGTGGAAGACAACCGTAACCATGTAAATTCATTTGTCTCGGAAAATAAAATTTTGTATTGGTTCCCGGTTCCAAAAAGGGAAGTGGATTCTTTCAGTTCAAAATTTTCTTTGTTCACCCAGACGGCATGGTAGGTTAGTCGTAGTTCCTTTGTTAGTGGAAGATTTTGTTTTGGTTCTTTTAATGTTTGGTTCTGTTTATCTTCTTTCGGAATCACAACAGGACTTGTTGATTTGCAATCTCCAAACATAAGATGGATCAAAATCAAAAAGAAAAATGGTTTAATGGCCCACTTCATATTCATCTCCTAAATAATTTTGAAAGAGGTATCCATTCTCTGTTTTTTTTTGTAAATACTTCGGTGATAATAAAACTTTTCCACCACCACCAGTTAGGTCTTTTACATAATTAGGGATTGTGATCCCTGAGTGGTGGCCACGAAGTTTACGATAAATCTCTATCCCTTTTTCCATAGGTACAACGAAATCAGAACTTCCAAATACTTCATCACATTGGTGGAGGTAATAAGGTTTGATTCCGATGGATATCAGTTTGTAATTTAAGTCAGATAAAATTTCAGCGTCATCATTAATTCCAGATAACAAAACGGATTGGTTAAAAACGGATACATGCCCTTCTTTAATCATTCGCATAACATAAAATTTCGTTTCTTCTGAAATTTCATTGGGATGGTTAAAATGAGTGACCATGTAAAGTGGGAAGTGTTTGGAAAACACAGAATTTAAACTTTCGGTGAGTCGCATGGGCATGGTCACTGGGTGTCGAGTGTGGATTCGGATTTGGTTCAAATGAGGGATTTGTTTGAGTTCCGAAAGCAGTGTATCCAAAGTCGAATCAGAAAGGGTGAGTGGGTCACCTCCAGAGAGAATCACTTCCCGGAGTTTAGTTTGTGTGCGAAAGTAATCCAAAGCTTTTTCCCATTCCATACGATTGGGAGTTTCTTCTGGATCGGAGACCTTTCGTTTCCGGGTACAAAAACGGCAATACACCGCACAAACATGAGAGATGTACCAGATCGCACGGTCAGGGTAACGGTGGGTCACACCTTTCACAGGCATATGTGTTTCCTCAGCTAGCGGGTCATCAGTTTCATTGGGTTTGCGAACTAGTTCCCCCGCCCGAGGTAGGATTTGTTTGCGGATGGGACAATGGGGGTTGTTTTTGTCCAATTGTTGTAAATAATAGGGAGTGACTGCAAATTGGAACCTTTCATAGGCGCGTGCAAAGGAATCCCTTTCTTCCTCTGTGAGAGTGATTTCTTTTTCCAAATCCGCTAAGGTAGTGATGCGGTTTTGTAATTGCCATTTCCAATCGGACCAAGTCATGACTTATGACCATACTTCGGTTGACACTATGCCAAGTCCCTCGGATTTTGTTTACGAGTAACGAAATTATGAACTTAGGCATTACAGAAGTAAAAAAAGGGATGATCCTCAAGATTGAGAATGAGCTTTATTCCGTCGTCAAAACAGAATTTGTGAACCCAGGAAAGGGTTCTGCTTTTATCCGCACCAAACTCAAAAACATTGTCCGTGATTCTTCGATTGAAAGAACCTTCAAAGCAGCAGAGAAATTGGAAAGTGTGGATTTGGAACGCCGTAAAATGCAGTATTGTTACGCAGACGGTGACCAAATCATTTTTATGGACGTCAACGATTACGAACAGATCCCTGTTTCAAAAGACTATGTGGAAGACATCCTTCCCTTTATGAAAGAAGAAACACCAGTGGAAGTTTCTTTTTATAATGACAAACCAATTGGAGTCACACCTCCTAACTTTGCTATTTTGGAAGTGACTTACGCAGAAGACGGATTAAAAGGTGACACCACTGGTCTAGCTCTCAAACGAGTGACTGTAGAAACGGGTGGCGAAGTCCAAGTACCGATCTTTATCAAACAAGGGGATACGGTGAAAATCGATCTTCGTGATTTGAGTTACGTGGAGCGCGTTAACAAATAGATTTGGATTTGATCACTTCTTTACAGGAAATCACCAAACTTTCCCATCTCTATTATTCACGGCAGTGGATGTTCGCCACTGCTGGGAATCTCTCTACCCGAGACAACCAAACCCACAACCAATTTTGGATCACGGCTTCTGGCAAACACAAAGGAGAACTAAAAGATTCTGATTTTGTTTGTGTATCGACAATGGATGGTAGTCTTGTCCAAGCAAACGATGGATTAAAACCATCAGCAGAAACATCCATCCACCAAGTATTGTATTCTCAGATGCCTGACGTTGGATCCTGTCTCCATGTCCACACAATTGATTCCAACTTACTGGAGTTTGGTGTTGGAAAAGAAGAAGGATTCAAAGAGATCCCCCTTCCTCCCATCGAAATCATCAAGGCTTTTGGGATTTGGGACGAAAAACCGAACCTGACAATGCCCGTTTTTTATAACCACACACATGTTCCCACCATTGCAAATGAAATCAAACGATACTTTCAAAACCATGGGATTCCCAAAGTTCCCTTCCTTCTCATTGAAGGCCATGGCCCAACAGTTTGGGGGAAAACGATCGCAGAAGCCAACAAACACTTAGAAGCCGTTCATTTTCTTTTGCAGGTGATGGCACGTAGGATATGACAAATAAGACCCACGTTTTTATTTTCGGAATTGGTTCTGGAATTGGTGAGGGTCTTTACAATCGATTCCAAAAAGAAAAGGATCCAAACAGTCTTGTATTTGGATTTTCTAGAAAAGGGAAAAAAGAATTATCCACTTTTTCCTTGGAATTACCAGGAACCTATCAGTTTGATGCAAAAGACAACCAAACATTTGTTCAATTCGAATCCTTGTTAAATGGTTTGTATGATGGAAAACCCAAAAATTCTGTTTCAATACTCGTATACTTTGCATTAGGTGATGGAGTCTTTGGTCCAGTTTCGGAACTTTCCGATGTAGATTTACAGTCACATTTGGATTTAAATGTTGTTTCCCTTCTTAAACTTTCCCGCAGTTTTGCGAAACATTTACCAAAATGTTCCGAATCTACCTTTGTATTTTTAGGATCCACTGCTGGAAAACAAGGTTTCCCCGAATCTGCTCTTTATTGTGCTTCCAAACATGCTGTCCTTGGGATCTGCCGGGCCTTACGCGAAGAATGGAAACCATTTGGATCGAAGGTGGTCCATGTAAGCCTTGGGGCGGTCGCAACCGAGATTTGGGACACAAGACCAACATTTGACAAGAAAGACATGGTTTCAGTTTCGGACATTTCCGAGTATTTGTGGTGTATTTCGCAGTTGCCAAAATCTATCTTTGTGGATGACTTATCCATTACCCCAAAGAAAGGAATTTTATAGGTCCGATGGAACTCAAGGAATCGATTGTTCTTGTGACAGGTGGCAGTGGCGGGATTGGACGTGAGATCGTGAGAACCTTAGTCCTTGCGGGGTTTTCCGTCTGGAATCTCGACAAAGTTCGTCCGAAAGAACCCATTTTACAAGAGACCTACCGAGAAGTGGACCTATCCGAAACACCTTTTGTGGTCGAAAGGAGTTTGTCCAAAATCCTAATGGAATCTTCCGATATGGGAGAGATTTATGGAATCGTTCATACAGCAGGTTTTGGTGGACCTTACCGTCCAATCACGGAAGTATCCATTGAAGAGTGGGAATCCATTTTTCGTATCAATCTCACGAGTTTGTATCTGCTTTCTAAAATTGTACTTCCTATCTTTAAAAAATTAAAATTTGGAAGGATTGTCGCCATTGCATCTTCTTTGTCCATTGTAGGTTCTGGAAATTCGGTTGCTTATTCTGCCTCCAAACATGGATTAGTTGGATTTATCAAATCAATTGCAGATGAATGGGGTAAATTTGGAATCACTGCCAATGCGATTAGTCCAGGATATGTAGATACAAATATGGGTATCCAAGAAGACCAAGTTTCTGATCATAAATCAAAAATCATCAATCAAACACCTGTAAAACGAATCGCAGATCCTTCAGAAATCGCTCGTGTTGTAAATTTTCTTTTGCAAAAAGAATCTGGTTATATCACTGGAGCCAATTGGACCGTTGATGGTGGAATCACAGCCATTTAATTTATGAGAATTTCTCCTCCACACGATCATTTTTTACAACTCACTACCAAAGAAAATTTGGGAAGGTCTTCTGGTATCATCTTACAAAAAGAAGCACTTTCCATCATGAAGACTGTAGAAGCCCAAAGTTCCAGAGAAAATATTGAAGCGGGTCATTTGTTTCGTCCTACAGATTCAAATTTTGAAAAACTCAAAATGGATAGAGAAACGGCCCTCGACCAAATGTGGGAACTTATCGACTATGGGCTCACAACACAACTGTTTGAGATCAAATATGATGCTGATTTAGGTGAGTTACGTCTAGTTCCTTTTTTAGTTGGATTGCCTGGTGGTATGCCTCTTGAGGAACCTTATAAACTATTGATTGGACGTTCAACAGAACATCTATATGAATACATTCAAAACAAACGGATTTTAACAGAAGATACCTGGCGAAATGTTTTAAACAAACTAGCTGATATTGATTACAAAGAAGAAGAAGGACCAGGCGACGAACTAGACCGTTTACTTGATCCCAAACAATTTCCTCTCCAACCTTCAGCAGAAATGTTAAAACGTTCTCGGGGTCTCATCATTGATGAATTGGCAAAAGAATCAAAGGTAATTGTATTACCTCATATTGGTTTTTATTTTTTACCCGAATCCGAAGCATCTAATTTTTTGAATATTGCAAATGAGTATTTGATGACAAAGGTCGAACCACTTGCCAAAGCATTTGATTCCGAAATTCGATTGGCTCTCGATCGATTGTTTGCACCAGGTTCGGGTGATGTGGAAATCAATGAAGTCGAAATCATTCGAGCCAAAGTTGATACTTTGTATGAATTCAAAGAGATCCTTAAAGAAAATGGATTTTATGCTTTTATTCATAACCTAAAAAAAGTAACAGAAATTGCAGTAAAATTTGCAGAGTTAGAAAAGAAGAAGGAAGTTGATCGATTATTAAAAGTCTACATGAAAATGTTAGACAGCCAATTTGATTTTGATTCAAGACTTCTTCGAATCAATTTAGAAAAAGATGATGAACACAATTTGGTGATCGTTGATTTACTTCGCAAAAACCCAAAAGTTTTATCAGCGGAATGGCATGATGCTGATTCTAAAATAGCTGTATTTGTTAATAATAACCAAAACAATATCAAAGAAATTAATACATTAATTTACCAAAATTATCGATTTACCACCGAACATATCTTATATTTAAAGGCAATTTTAGAATTAAATGAAAAGGAACTCAAACCCATCTTCAAAGATGAAGAGTTTGTGAAGACCTATGGTAAAAACCTACAGGCGGTTTATTTTAATTATATACCTTGGTTTTATAAATTATTCTATTTTTTAGGAATCACACCTATCGTAAACTCTGGTTATGCGAAAGCTAAATCAATTTTAACTTTTTTGCAAATGGACCGCCAGTTTTTATACCAAAAACGTAGGGAAAACTTCTTTAAGAAAAAACTAAGAGAAAGAGAAGAACGAATTGAGAAAGAGAAAAAACAACAGTTAAAAAAAGCTCTTGTGTCTGCGCTTTCAGATGCCTATTTTAATAAAAATTGTTTACCTTCTGTGGATTGGCTTGGAATGAACTATCCTGCTTTTTCTGCAGAAACATTGGAAAAAATGATTCCTGATTTTGCTTTTTTATCCACAACAGGAAAATCCATCAAACCTCATTCAGTGATTTTATTCCCAAATTCTCCCGAATTTGATTCTTTGAACAAAAAACTGAAAGATTTACTCAATCAATGGATCAGAGGAGAAATTGATCCACCACAGGAAGACCAGGAATTATTAGCTCAAATTCGAAGTTTGGTTTAACAATTAATACCAACGTTTGATTCTAAAATAAGCTAACATCAGTAAGCCGAGAAGACCCATTGCGCCAATTGCTGAGATAAAGCCATATTCCCATTCTAATGTAGGCATATGTCTGAAATTCATTCCATAAATTCCGGCAACAAGTGACATCGGTAACATAATGGCAGTCATGATTGTTAGAATTTTCATGATTTCATTGGTTTTTCTTGTAGAGATGGCAATATGAGCTTCTAGTGCTGATGAAATAGATTCAATATTGCTATCCACAAGTTCTAAAATGCGAATCGAATGGTCACGTACGTCACGAAAAAAAGCATCTGCTTCATCGCTAAAAAAACTATTTTTGATTTTTTCTAAATCTTCCAAAACTTCTTTGTTTTGTAACATTCCTTTTTTGATTGAAAGTAAACTTGATCGTAGACTATACACATTACTGATATCCAAAGACTTTGCATTACTAAAAATTTGATCTTCAAAATGTTCGATACGTTCTTCAATTTTTTGTGTGATTGCTAAAGTGTGATCCGTCTCTATATCCAATATTTTATGTACGATAAACTCATATCCTTTGGATAAAACTTTATTATTTGTTTTCCAGTCCTCAATCATATTCCCTATACTGTCTCGATAGTCCAAGGTGAGGGAAATGATTTGGTTTGGAGTTAGGATAAAGTTAAAATTTTTCTGTGTGAGTTGGTTCCGTTCGAAATGGAATCCTCGGAAAATAAAGAATATATAATTGGGAAATTTTTCTAATTTGATACGGCTATTTGGATTTAGAATGTCCTCAATTGTCAATTGGTGGATATTGTGTTTCTGGAATAAAAATGTGAGTTTTTCTTCGTTTTCGGCTGTTAAATGAATCCAATGTTTTGGATGTTTATGAGACAAGGGGAGTGGGGTATCTAATAATACTTCTTCCTTTGAAGAGGGAGTTAGGATGTAATTAAATATAGCAGGCATTAGACAATGTTCCTTAAAAAATATTCTCTGAGTTCTTTTTTTTCAGCACTACAATCTTCCGAGACCACGAATTTTCTTGTTTTGTATAAACCAGAAGCAGTCACCATCGTTTCTTTGATTTTTCCAGCTCTGGAAAGGATCAAATGGAACTTTTCACCTGGTCTTAGGTTTTTTTCCAATTTTTGCAGAATTGAATTATTTGCCCGTTTTCCATTTATCGCTAATATTTCATCATCTAACATTAAATCAATGGATTCGTTGTTTGATTTATGAAGAATTTTTTGAACATAAAGGTTCCCGTTTTTTTCTTTTGTTTTAAACCCAGTATCACCAATTAAATCAGTTTGAATTCGATGGATTCCGATATGGTCTAAATAAACATCTACTGGAATTGGTTTTGGGGATTCAAGATATTCGTTAAATTCTAATTTTAAATCGACACCCGTAACTTCTTTTGCAACATCAAAAAACTCTTGTTTGGTGAATCCTCGTTGTTTTTCTTTTACAAAAATGTCGTTTAGTTTATGGAATACATGTCTGATTGTCTTTTTTTCTTTAGATTCCTGTAATAAAAATAAATTCATACATAAAGCAAGGACTCCACCTTTAGTATAATAAGAAACTGTTATATTATGACTATTCCCATTCCTTTTATAATATTTTGTCCATGCTGTGAAAGAGGACTCTTCTAAACTCATCCAAAAATCAGCATCATTGTCCTCCAATGAAAAAATATCAGACTGTAGTTTGTTTAAATATTCCTCTAAATTTAAGAAACCTGCGTGGTATAAAAAATAGGCATCGTAAAAGCTTGTAAAACCTTCTGCAATCCAAAGTTCACGCGTTAAGTTTGGTTTCTGGTAATCAAATGGACCAAGAGCGATAGGACGAATACGTTTGATATTCCAAAGGTGAAAGTATTCGTGGGATAAAAGTTCTAATAATCGTTTGTATTCCTCATCATCATGAATGAGTTCAGGATTAAAATAATTGATACTGGATGCTTTGTGTTCTAATCCACCATAAGCTGGTAAACTTAAATTCAAAACAAATAAGTAGTACTGATTGGGGCTTTCCTGCATCCATTGGATTTGTGTTTCAGTGATTTTTTGTAAATCGTTAGAGAGTTTTGTTTTGAAGTCAAATGAGACGTCTCCTTCGATGAGTAATTCATGTTTGGTGGTGCCAGCTGTAAAAAATACTGAGTTTTTTTTGCTAAGATGGAATGGTGAATCAAAAAGTTCATCAAAATGATTGGAATAAAATTTATGAAAATTATTCTCATCTCTTGGTAAACTTGTGTAAATATTTGGGAATATTTCAGAGACTTTAAACTCCACTGTGGTTGGTGTATCCAACCTACCTTCTGGGTACAAAAAAAGAGCAGGTGGGTTAATGAATCCAAATTCAGTTTCTAAGTAGTTAGTTCTGACAGTAAAATCTTCAAAAGCATAAATGATATAAGTGATTTCAAATTTTGGAGGGAGGTTGTTTAATTTCCATCGGTGTAAGTCCACCATTTCCCAATCAATGGGTTCATGGTTGTTAGGGTTTATGGCTTCAAATTTATGTAAGTGGGTAACATAATCGCGGATCATATAAGACCCAGGAGTCCAATTTGGCAAACAAAAACTAATTTGATTTAGATTGGTTTCAACGGTCAATCGCACTTGGTAATAATGTTTGTATAAGTCAAATACGCTAACTTCAAATTGTAATTGCAGTGATGGCTTAGACTCTATCTCCGAGGAGATTGTTTTCCCTTCTAACTCTTTTCCCATAGTACACTATCTTGTTTTATTTTAGTTTTAATCAAATGTTTTCTTGACCAAAAATCTGAAGAGTACTAGAAAAGGCTTAGCTAAGGTATAAGCAAAGGAGGTGGTCCATTTGGATAGTAGTTGTTACAACAAAAGATTTTTGACCCGCGAGGTGGCTGGGCAATAACGCCTGTGCTTTGTTGCAAAACCGACCAGACACAGTCTTTCCAAGTTCCGAATGGGTGGTCTCCTTCGGGCTATTTGCAGTCGCTTGGAAAGTACTTCTTCTTTACACTTCTTTTTCGATCCGAAAGGTTTTTAATAACTCATCTAAAGTATTTGTCACCTGTCCCAATCTTTCTGCATTTTCTGCCATAGAAGAAGATTGGTCTGAAAGTACCTGAGATCCATTTGAAATATTAATTGTCATATTGGCCAATTCGTTGGTTGCTCTTTGTTGTTCTTCTGTAGAAAGTTGGATCGACTTAACTTGTTCTGTGATTTCAACCACTTCTGTGTAAATACTTTCCGTGCGTGAACTTTGGTCTTCTATGAGAGGACCAATTTCATTGGAAGAGATGAAGATGAGTGACACTTCATCTGTGATTTTTTTTAATACTTCCACCAACCTTTCCACTTGTTGGTTCCCACGTTCAATAGAGTCCAATGCCTCTTCGGAAAGTGTATTAATTTGGGATACCGATTCTGCAGATTGGCTTGCTAACTTTGTGATCTCTTCTGCCACCACAGCAAATCCTTTCCCTGATTCACCTGCCCTTGCAGCTTCAATCGCAGCATTTAATGCAAGTAAACCTGTGCGTTTTGCAATATCTGAGATTACATTCGAAAAAGCAGTGATGGTTTTGGATTTTTCTTGGATTTCTCTGATTGCTAGAGATGTTTCCTTTGCCATCGAACGACCTTCTTCCGCATTCTGATTGGCTCGAACAGAAATTTCTCCAAACGTATTCACTTTTTCTAATATTTTTTTCATTAGGTTTTGGATGTCACCTAACGATTGGTGAATGGTTTCTGTATTTTCAACAGCACTTAATACATTGCTATGGATTGTTTCAGAAGAAGCATTTAACTCTTCTACTGTGGCACTTGCTTCTTCGGAAGAGGCTGCTTGGTTTTGGGCTAAATCAGTCAGTTCTGTGATTGTATTTTGAATTTTTTCAGTTGTTTCGCTAATTTTGCCAGATGATTTTTGTGCAATCCGAATTAGTTTTCGCAAGTGTTCGATCATTTGGTTTAAAGTAACCATGATACTACCCAATTCATCCATCTGGTCAATTTGGATGAGGTGCCTTAAATCCCCTGAAGCTACTTTTGTGGTAGATGCATTGATGGATTGGATACGTCGATCCACTAACTTTTGGAAACTAAAGTAAATTGATAAAATGGAAAGAGTGACTCCTAAGATCCCAAGTCCAATGGTCACAATGATGATGGAATTGAGAGTGGATTGGATTTGGGATTTGGGGACAGAAATACGGGCAAACCAAGGATCGTTTTTTTCGATAATGGAGATGGGAACTGCCACATGGAAGTAATCATTAAATTCGTAAATGTTTGTATCATTGTTTTTGATTCGATCATAAAAATAGGGATCTGCTGCTGATCGAAAATCTAATCCTTCTGAAAGGTGGGTAAACCCATCATATAAAACCAAATGATTGTCTGAGATCAGAGTGATTTTGCCTTCCCCATCCGCAAATTTTAGTGAATCTAAATAGGATTTAATAGTTGTTAGGCTAATATCAATTCCTGCAATCCCTATGAATTTCCCATTTCGTAAAATTGGTTCCATGATGGAAACAATGAACATGTCGGTTTTTCCAACCTTATATATGTAAGGTGATGTGATACTGGTTTGTAAGGTGGATTTTGGTTTTTGGTAAAATTCTCCCTGAATGGGATCATCTACATTCTTCAATGGTTCAGAAAATAGTTTATCTCCATCTCGGAAGATATAGGGAATGAATCTACCTGTTCCATCATGGTCTTTTGTGTTTTTATAAAGTGAATCTTTCCCATCAAATGCATTGGGTTCAAAACCACAATACGTCGCAAAAGCAATGTCGTTTTCTTTGTTTAATGATTTAAGATAATTGATTGCATCTGCCCTAGAAATGATATTCCCATTGTCGTAGGATTTACGAAAGGCGAATGTTTTTTTCATAGGTGACTTGAGAGTGTTCGATATGTCACTTGTAACTTTGGAGGAAATGTATTTTGTATCTTCTTCTAAATTATGTTGTAATGTAGATCTAACAACCATCGAAAGGACAATCATGATCCCTGCAATGATGATAGAGATGACAGCTAACGATATCAATATGATTTTCTTTTTGATCGACATAGTTTCCCTACAATCAGGTGACGATTAAAATAGTTTTGGAAATTGTTTTCTCAACTCATTTCTAAAGAAGGTGGAAGTTTTTCTGGGTAGGTACTAACACCTAGTCCATTCCCATCGGGATCTTGAAAATACATTGTAAAGTCTGTACGCGAAACGATGGTGATGGATACCAAAAATTCCCTCCATTCGGCTTCTTTTGAAATTCCCAATGCAAACACCAGGTTTTTGGGTGATTCCCTTTTCCCATCTTCCAACATCAAGAGAATGGAACCAAATTGGATCCAGACAGAACGAATGGATCCGGATTCATAAAAATGTTCTTTTATGAGCTTAGAACCTGGAATCTTCAGATAAAAGGCAGCCAAATGGCTTGGATGGGTTGTTCCTATGGCAATGTGATGGATCATTTTTTTGTTTTCAAATCCCTTTGTAAAAAAGAAACTATCAGGAAATCTATTTCATTGGAGTTTTTCATGAAAAAATCTCTTATCCTTGCGCTCGCTCTCGGGCTATTTTTGGCGAATTGTAAATCCAAAGTGTATACCCAAGAAGAGTGTGAATCTGCGCTTGCAAGTACTTTCACTCAAATTGAGGAAGAAGCTAAAAAGAACCCAGCAGCAGCTCCCGTTCTTGCAGGTTTACAACAAGGCAAACAAAAAATGATCGACCAGTGTATGGAAGGAAAATTTGATCCAAACTGCTTAAAAAATGCTCCAGGAATCGCTGGCATTATGGGCTGTGTAAAAAAATAATTCGCTACCATTACCGGGAGTTTCGATTCCCGGTACCTCACTTTTCTTCTAAAACTGTAAACCCTTTTTTATCCGTATAACAACCGTGAGTTCTGTACGGTCCATCTTCAAAAAAACGAATTTGTTGTGCATAACGTTTCCCTTCCCACAAACATCGTTTGCAAACAAAAGGCATAATGGCCCAATCCTCACATTCTTCTGGACGAAACGTTGGGAAGACACGTAACAATGGTTTGGATATTTCCTCATTTTGATCGGAAAAAACGGAAACACTTCCCAATAGAAAAATCAAAAAAACCAAATACCGGATCATCCATTTAAACTATCGGGATTTTCACAGATTTCCAGGATGGATTTGTGAAAGAAAATACAAATGTAGAATGGAAAGGGGTAGCGTTTGTTTTAATTGGAGCGTTACTTTTTAGCGCGAAAGCGGTGGTTGTGAAATTGACCTATCGTTATGAAATCTCTGCCATTGGATCCTTATTTTTTCGGATGTTATTTGCCTTCCCATTTCTTTTGTGGATGGCATGGTCCGCTGAGAAAGAAACCGATAAACCTTCCTTAACAAAAAAAGACTATTGGAATGTACTCCTTATGGGAGTGGTAGGTTATTATCTTGCTAGTTTGTTTGACTTTGTTGGACTCAAATTCATTAGCGCTGGTCTTGAACGAATCATTTTATTCATTTATCCAACTCTCGTTGTCATTTTATCTTTTTTGTTTTTGAAAAAGAAAATTCACGTTAGGGAAATTTTTTCACTCATTCTGACATATACAGGTGTATCATTGGCATTTGGTCAAGATGTACAATTGGGATCACCTAAGGACGTTAGTTTAGGTGCTTTTTTTATCTTACTTTCAGCGTTAACATATGCGATTTATCTTATGGGGAGTGGGTCCATCATACCTAGGTTAGGTGCAAAAAGATTTACGGCATGGGCACTTATCATTTCTTCCATCGTAGTGTTCCTTCACTTTCTAATTTTTGGAACTTACAAAGAACTCATCCAACCAATCTCATTTTATCTATTGGCCTTTTTTATGGGAACTGTGAACACCGTTGTTCCTGCCGTTTTTGTGTCAGAGGGGATCAAACGTGTGGGAAGTAAAACGGCAGCAATTGTTGGATCCATTGGACCAATGTCGACTTTATTTTTAGCGTATTGGTTATTGGATGAACCAATCACCATCCTACATAGTATTGGAACATTGTTTGTTCTTACAGGTGTTTTTTGGATTAGTACGGGAAAAAAACCAAAAGAAGTCTCTGTTTGAGAGAGAAAATTACTTTCCAATTGTTGATTCAGAGTAGAGAATAAAGGATCTATATGAAATTTAGAATCGTTTTCCTTTCCACAGTTTTGGTCACCTTGTTTGCACAAACGGAACTATCTGCCCAATTTACCTGCGAAGGAACAGCTTGTAGTTTTTTGCCTTCACAACTCACAGAAACAGGAAATGCCACACTTAAAAAATTCGAGAAGGGTTATCTCGACGAAGTATTAAAAACAAATTTAGAAGCAGGTTTTTTGGCCAATGTAGGAGCAAGTAACATTGGAACAGGTACTGTCCGCCGTATCCAAATTGGTGTGAGTGCATCTGCTGCTGGTTATAAAAAAGACGATATCCAAATCCAAGATGATTTAATCAAATACCCAAAACTTCCGAATGTTGGTGGAGCTGTCATACCGTCCATCCACTTGGACATCAACCCAGGTTGGTTACTCGGAACTGATGATGGTAGTTTCCTTCGTCGATTTGGAATTTTTTTGCATGGAATGAATGTTGCTGTCACACAAGACCAACTCCAAACTGCATCGAATAACAAAAATTATGAGGGAAGGATCGCCGTACGCTCGTATGGTGGTATGCTTCGTTACCAACTGGTCGAAAAAGAAGGGTTTTTAATGAACCTCATTACTTGGAATGGGATCAATGTGGGAGTGGGGCATCATGTGATGGAACAGAACATGAGTCTCAGTTATTTGGAAGGGAAAGCCGCTCAAATTGAATTCCAAGGTGTAAAGGGAAAATGGGGTGGTGACACGAATTTTCTTTTTAACACAAAGGTGCAAACAACCAATGTGGATTTACGTACTGGGATTGGACTCTTTTGGGTAGCAAACTTAATCGTGGGGGGAGGTTACAGTTGGAATTCTGGGCATAATTCTGCTTCTCTCTCTCGTAGAGGCCCTTTCATCATTTCAGCCAACCAAGATTTGCCATTGGAACTTCCTAGAGAATACCAGACAGTCCTTGACCAACAACTCCTTGCCCAAAATCCAAATGCCACTCTTGGTTTTCGTGCCAGTGGAGAATCCAATTCGAAACGAGGGATTGGGTATGGGATTGTGGGTTTGGAATTGGACTTGTTCATGCTCAAAGTCATCGCCGAGGGATTGTATGGTGGCAAAGACCTCTACTCAGCAAATTTAGGACTCAAACTCTCTTTTTAGAAAACTTCGGGGAAAACCATAAAACCTTGCCGTACTTCGTATCCTATTTACGATATGCCAAGGTCTAAGTTTCAATGAATTTGTATAAACGTTACGCACGTTCTTTCATCATGGCTTCCCAAGTATTTTCCTTGGGAGTTGTGGTTCCAATTGGGATTGCTCTCATTTTATTTTATGTTGATTTAAGTTCTACTCAGATTAAGACCTTTTTGGGGGCAACGGTAATTGCAGCTCTCATCACGTTACTGCTTCCTAGTTTTATTTTCCCGAAAAAACTAAAGTTCATCAAAGAAGGTATACTCGAACTAGAGTCCCAGTCGGAAAAAAATCCAGAAACGTATACAAAAGTATGGGATACCATTGCGAGAATGCCAGTGATTGGCGCTGCTGTTGGTGCATCTCAGTGGACACTTGCCATCCCCATCGTTTTTATTCCCGTATTGTACTTACCTGAAACAAGTAAATCGGATGGGTTTTATATTATATGCAGTTTGATTCTCACTGCACTTCTCAATATCATCATCTCATTTGTATTTTTAGAGAAAGCATCTCACATCGTACTTGATGATGAGATCTTCCAATCAGAACTCAATGAGCGAATCACTCCTTATTATCGTAATTTAAAAAATACCGTACCTGTTATGTTTTCCTTTATGGTAATGGTACTCTCCATATTCCTTTTGATTTATTCTTTTAATGTGAATGCAAAGGCATTGGAGAAAGCGTTTTCAAACCAATTGTATAATTTTAACCAAAGTAATGAAGCAGGGATTAATGTTTATTTTGAAGCAGTCGAAAATACGTTAAAAGACGTTGCTTCTTTGCCTTCCATCAAACAGGCGCTAGAAACACGAAATTATAAATTAGCGGTGCCTGCTTTGGAAAAAGCTTATGGTGATACGCAATTACTCCTTGAAAATGCATTTATAGCATCATTTGAGGAAGGAATTCCAATTGTTGCTTCTGGACTTCCTGGTGGTGCAAGTGTTGGTTACAAACTTGTGGCCAATCCCGAAGTTGCCGAAAACATCAAAGCCTCCAAAGAAGGTAAGTCACATGTTGGGGTTGCTGTTAAATCACCATTTAACGGTCAGATTGTGATCATGATCACAACACCCGTAAAAAATGCAAATGGAACTGTTGTTGGATTTGTTGGAATGCCTTTTTTAGTTGGAAAGGCAATGGAATCTTTCTTGAAAAATGTAAAAATTGGGTCCACTGGTTATTCGTTTTTACTCGATCGAGATTCCACAATGGTTTACCATCCCAATCCAAAATACCTAATGAGTAGTTTTAAAGGTTCCGAATTTGAAAAGCTTGCTATGAATGCTGGAGAAACGGATTCCTTTCGTAACCCTTGGGAGGGTTCAACATTTTTACTCCGAAGAAAAGTCAGCACTAAGTATGGATTACAGTTTTTTTCTACCATAGATCTCAAAGAAATTGAAGTAGAAAGTTTGTCTTCTTTGCGTGGTTTAACTGTTATTAGTTTAATTGGATCGATAGTCATCGCACTTTCCATTTATATGTTGTTTTCTGCAAGGTTCCATCCGATGAAAACAATTGGGAAGGTTTTACAAAATGTAGAAGTGGGAGATTTACGAACCAAAGTAAAGTTGGAATCTTCCGATGAATTTGCTCGCCTTTCTCGTGGACTAAATGCGACACTCAAACAAATCATTGAAGTAGTTGGTTCCAACCAAGCATTCTCTGAAGATTTGGCTTCCTCCGCGGAACAAATGTCAGCATCGCTGAATATGTTGTCATCGAATGCGCAAACACAAGCTGCTTCTGCTGAAGAAATCTCTGCTTCCATTGAAGAAATTTCTGCTGCTGTTCAAAATGTTGATGCCCAAGCAGAAGACCAGTTCCGCAAAGTTGATTTTTTGAAAGCAAAAATGGCAGAACTTTCGAGTCTCATTGAAGCTACGGGCAAACAAGTGGGAAAGGCATCACAGGATGTGAATCAAATTTCCGAGGAAGCAAAATTAGGACAATCATCACTTGATTCGATGCGGAATTCCATTTCCAAAATCAGCAATAGTTCGGAAGAAATTGGAAGTGTGATCGAAATCATTAATAATATTTCAGAGCAAATCAACTTACTTGCGTTAAACGCTGCTATTGAAGCAGCAAGAGCGGGAGTATATGGTCGTGGCTTTGCTGTGGTTGCAGATGAAATTGGGAAACTAGCCGAAAAAACTGCCATTTCAATCAATGACATAGGTGAACTCATCCAAGCAAACGAAAAGGAAATTGAAAGTGGTCGAGACACGATTGAAACCACCATCTCTCTCATCCAAAGGATCATCCAAGGTGTGACTTCGTTTGATGAAATGACGGACACCATTGAAAAAAGCACCAAAGAACAGCTCATCATCAATCAAAAGGTAGGGGAAGAGGTGGACAAGGTGAACCAAATCAGCCAGGCGATCCGACTCTCCATGGAAGAACAAAAAAATGCGATTGGGGAGGTTGCCCAAGCTATTTTTAGCATCAATGACCTCACCCAAGGGACTGCCGCAGGCCTGGAAGAAATGACTGCGACTGCCAACGGGATCGCAAACTTAGCGGAAACCCTAAAAAGAAAGATCAACTTCTTTAAAATCTCTTAGATTCCCCCGAAAACTGTCCCCATTTTTGGGGGCAGTGCATTTTTTGGTTGCTTAGAATCTACATATCAAGATTTCTTGATATGTAGATATCTTGGAAATGGCAACAGAAACCCTTCAATCCATCCGCAGTGCCTCACAAATCCTTGCAGCCACGAAAGCGATTTCTGATGAAACGAGGATTCGGATCCTCCATATCTTAAGTTTTGGGGCATTTTCCGTGAATGAAGTGGTGGAAATTTTGGGTATGGGCCAATCACGGATTTCCCGCCATTTAAAAATCCTGACGGAAGCAGGGCTTATCGGTTCGAGGCGCGAAGGCAGTCTGGTTTACAGTTTTTTACCAGATGAAGAGGGATTTGGATTTAAATTCCCATTAGAGCTCACCAAATTATTGTTATCTTATAAAGAAGAACTTCCCTCCAGAGAAAAGGACCAAAAAATGGTTCATCAAATTTTAGAAGCTCGTGAAAAAAAATCGAAATCATTTTTTGATGGAGTTGCTGAGAGTTGGGAAAAATTACAGGAAGAAACCTTACACCCAAAACTCTATCGTTCATGGATTTTACAAGAGTTACCTGTTTGCGAAAACATTGTCGACTTGGGATGTGGGCCTGGGGGTCTTATTCCTTTTTTATTGAATAAAGCAAAACATGTTACGGGAGTTGATAACTCTTCCCGTATGATTGAAAATGCATCCATTCATTTTGCAAAAAATCCAAGTGTGAGTCTAATCCAAACACCTATGGAACATTTGCCACTTTCATCTAACTCCTGCGATGCGGTAGTAGCATCTATGGTTATGCATCATATTTCTCATCCACCTACAGTCTTAGAAGAGATTGTCCGTGTATTAAAACCTGGTGGCGTTTTGTGTATTGTCGATTTAGAGAGACACAATGCGGAATACATGAGAGATAATTTTGCGGATTTATGGCTTGGGTTTGAACCAGAATTATTTGAATCATGGTTATCGAATGCAGGTTTCAAAGTCGAATCCATTGGAGAAATCCAAACAGAATCAAGTTTTAAAATTTTAACAATCAAAGCAATAAAGGAATAAGGAAACAAAATGTCCACAGCAACTGAAACAAAATCGGAACGATTGCCATATAAAGTGAAGGATATCTCTCTTGCAGAATGGGGAAGAGAAGAAATCATTTTGGCAGAAAAAGAAATGCCAGGTCTTATGGCTCTTCGTAAAGAATTCGGAACTTCTAAACCACTCAAAGGTGCAAGAATTTGCGGATCTCTTCACATGACAATCCAAACAGCGGTTCTCATTGAAACCTTAGCTGCATTAGGTGCTGACATTCGTTGGTCCTCTTGTAACATTTTTTCAACACAAGACCATGCTGCAGCCGCTATTGCAAAAGCAGGTATCCCTGTATTCGCATGGAAAGGCGAAACGGAAGAAGAATACTGGTGGTGTATTGAACAAACACTATTTTTTGATGGTGGCAAAGGTCCAAACATGATCCTAGATGATGGACATGACCTAACACATTTTATCCATGAAAAATACCCACAACTACTTGCAGACATCAAGGGTGTTTCTGAAGAAACAACTACAGGTGTGATTGCACTTCATAAAAAATTAAAAGCGGGAACTTTAAAAATCCCTGCAATCAACGTAAACGACTCTGTCACAAAATCAAAGTTTGATAACCTTTATGGTTGCCGTGAGTCACTTGCTGATGGAATCAAACGTGCAACAGACGTGATGCTTGCTGGAAAAGTAGCTCTTGTTTGTGGATACGGAGACGTTGGAAAAGGTTCTGCAGCATCCCTTCGTAACTTTGGAGCACGTGTGATCGTTACTGAAATCGATCCTATTTGTGCACTCCAAGCAGTGATGGAAGGATACCAAGTGCTTCGCGTGGAAGATGTGATTGAAAATGCAGACATCGTTGTGACTGCAACTGGAAATGATGATATCATTACTCTTGAACATATGAAAGCGATGAAAGACGGAGCAATCCTTTGTAACATTGGTCACTTTGACACAGAAATTCAAATGTCACGTTTGAATTCTGAAAAAGGTGTTATTAAAAAAGAAATTAAACCCCAAGTAGACAAATACACTTTCCCAAATGGTAAATCCATCATCGTTCTTGCGGAAGGTCGTCTTGTGAACTTAGGTTGTGCAACAGGCCATCCATCATTTGTGATGTCTAGTTCCTTTACGAACCAAGTTTTAGCTCAAATTGAACTTTATACTACGAAATATGAGTTGGGTGTGTATCGCCTTCCAAAACACTTGGATGAAAAGGTAGCTGCACTTCATTTGGAGCAGTTGGGTGTTCGTTTGACAAAACTCACTCAAAAACAAGCTGATTACATCAGTGTTCCTTTAGAAGGTCCTTACAAACCGGACCATTACCGCTACTAAAAATATTGCCCTTTTTGGTGAATCTGAAAAGGGCTTTGGGAGTTTCTCATGGCGTATGTTGTAACTGAAATTTGCGTTGATTGTAAATACACGAGTTGTGCTGCAGTCTGTCCTGTTGAAGCTTTTCACGAAGCTCCGGACACTTTGTACATCGATCCAGATACTTGTATTGATTGTAATGCCTGCCAATACGAGTGCCCGATTGATGCGATTTTTCCGGACTATGATGTTCCTGAAAAACACAAACCGTCAATTGAAGTGAACGCAAAAGAAGCAAATAAATTCCCGGTAATCGTAACAACAAAACCACCACTCAAAGGTGCAAAATGTTCCGACCCGAGTAAATAATTAACCTTGTGGGTGGATTATGAAAGTAATCGCCCACTTTTATTTTAATCTACTGATCTAATTATATACATAAATATTATGAAATTTGAATATACCAATCCTTCTTCCAAAACCCTCTTAAAGTTACTCAAGGAAAAAATCTTAGTTTTAGATGGTGCCATGGGAACCATGATCCAAAGGCACTCACTTGAGGAGGATGATTTCCGTGGTGACAGGTTTAAGGATTGGCCTGTTTCGATTAAAGGAAATAATGATGTTCTTGCGATCACAAGACCAGATATCATTGAATCTGTCCACTTAGAGTATTTGGAAGCTGGTGCGGATATTATCGAAACCAATACCTTTAGTTCCAACATTGTCTCACAAGCAGACTACAAAATGGAATCTGCAGTAAGGGACTTAAACCTAGCAGCCGTTCAGTGCGCAAAAAATGCAGTCGAAAAATTCAAAGCAAAAACTGGGAAAACAGATGTTTTTATTGCAGGTTCGATTGGACCAACTGTCAAAACAGCATCTCTCTCTCCTGATGTAAATAACCCTGCATTTCGTGCTGTCACCTTTGATGAATTAGTTGATTGTTTCCATGAACAGGTATCAGCATTACTCGATGGTGGTGTGGATTTATTATTACCAGAAACCAATATCGATACTTTGAATCTAAAGGCATGTATCTATGCCATTGAAAAGGTATTTGAAGAACGAAACATTCGTATCCCAGTGGTCCTATCGGTTACCATTACCGATGCATCTGGTAGAACCCTTTCTGGTCAAACGGGTGAAGCGTTTTACATTTCCATCAAACATGCAAAACCACTTGCTGTTGGAATCAACTGTGCGCTCGGTGCAGGTGAGATGCGTCCTTACATTGAAGAAATATCTCGTGTTGCTGATTGTTATGTATCTTGTTACCCAAATGCAGGCCTTCCAAATGCATTTGGTGGGTATGACCAAACACCAGAAGAGTTTGGTGGTTGGATGAAAAATTTCGGTGAAGCAGGATTTTTAAACATCGTTGGTGGTTGTTGTGGTACCACACCTGCTCACATCCGTGCTGCAAAAGAAGCCGTTAGTTCGATCAAACCTCGTTCCTTAAAAGAACAACCAAAACTCAGTGCCTTTGCGGGACTCGAACCTCTTAAGCTTACCAAAGACCAAGGGTTTATCAACGTTGGGGAAAGAAATAACGTCACAGGTTCTCCGAAGTTCAAAAAACTCATCTTAGATGGAAATTTTGAAGAAGCAGTACAGGTTGCCTTACAACAAGTGCAAGCTGGTGCCAATATCATTGACATTAACTTTGATGAGGCGCTTCTCGATGGAGAAGCTTCGATGACAAAGTTTTTGAATTTAATCGCAGGGGAGCCGGACATTGCCCGTGTTCCTTTTATGGTTGATTCCTCCAAATGGTCAGTTCTCCTTGCAGGACTTAAGTGTATCCAAGGGAAACCCATTGTAAACTCAATCTCCCTTAAAGAAGGGGAAGAAGTATTTTTAAACCATGCACGCACTATCCAAAGATTTGGTGCAGCAGCAATTGTAATGGCTTTCGACGAACAAGGACAGGCGGCAACCAAAGATGACAAAGTCAGAATTTGTAAACGTGCTTATTACTTACTTGTTTCGAAGTTAGACTTTGAACCTACGGATATTATATTTGATCCAAACATCCTTACGGTTGCAACAGGGATTGAAGAACATAATAATTATGCTGTCGATTTTATCGAAGCGACACGTGAGATTAAAAAGGTTTGCCCAGGTGCGAAGGTGTCTGGTGGACTTAGTAATATTTCGTTTTCTTTCCGTGGGAATAACCCTGTTAGGGAAGCGATGCATTCCGCATTTTTGTACCATGCAATCCAAGCAGGAATGGACATGGCAATTGTCAATGCAGGGATGTTAGAAGTTTACGAAGAAATTCCGAAAGACTTACTCGAGTTAGTGGAAGATGTTTTACTGAATCGAAGACCAGATGCGACTGAACGATTGATCGATGCTGCTGGAAGTTTCCATGGTGAAGCAAAAGTTCAAAAAAAGGATGATGTTTGGCGCAGTGGATCAGTAGAAGAAAGACTCACACATGCCCTAGTGAAAGGGATCGACGAATTTGTAACCCAAGATACAGAGGAAGCAAGGAAAAGTTTAGCAAAACCTCTCGATGTCATTGAAGGCCCTCTCATGAACGGGATGAAGGTGGTAGGGGAACTTTTTGGTGCTGGTAAAATGTTTTTGCCACAAGTGGTAAAAAGTGCGCGGGTAATGAAAAAGGCTGTCGCATACCTCATGCCATTTATGGAAGAGGAAAAACGAAATCAAAAAGACGAAAGTAAACAAGCAAAATTCCTCATCGCTACTGTAAAAGGTGATGTTCATGATATTGGGAAAAATATTGTGGGTGTGGTACTCGCATGTAACAATTATGAGGTGATTGATCTTGGTGTCATGGTACCTTGCGAAAAAATATTGGAAACTGCCAAAAAAGAAAATGTAGCAGCCATTGGCTTATCTGGTCTTATCACACCATCTCTAGATGAAATGGTTTATGTGGCAAAAGAAATGGAACGATTGGAGTTTAAGGTACCTCTTCTCATCGGTGGTGCTACCACTTCTCCTGCCCATACGGCGGTGAAAATTGCTGAACAATACTCACAACCTGTATTACATGTGATGGATGCGTCTCGTGTAGTGAATGTGATGAATAGTGTCTTAAATCCTCAAACATCAAAAGAGTATGCGAAAACCATCACGGAAGAACAAGCTCGTATTCGCGAAGAGTTTTATTCCAGAGAAAGTGAGCGTAATATCCTTCCAATTGCGGATGCCATCAAAAACAAATTTGTAGCAGATTGGGATTCTTACACTCCACCAAAGCCAAGTTTTACGGGCGTAAAGGTTATTGAAAATGTTACATTAAATGACTTGTTACCATTCATTGACTGGTCACCTTTCTTTTTGGCTTGGGAATTAAAAGGGCGTTTCCCTCAAATTTTGAAAGACCCAGTGATTGGTAAAGAAGCCACTTCCTTGTACAATGATGCCCAAAGTATCTTAAAAGAAATGTTGGAAAATCCAAACCTCAAACCGAGAGCTGTTGTCGGTATGTTCCCCGCTGTTTCCCATGGGGAGATGGTGGAAATTTTTGAAGATGAAACGAAACAAAAATCATTGGGATTTTACCCAATGTTACGCCAACAAACAACAAAAATGTCAAATCAGCCAAACTATAGTTTGGCGGATTTTATCGCTCCAAAAGAAACTAACAAAAATGATTATATTGGTTATTTTGCAGTCACTGCAGGCCACGGAATTGAAGAATTAGCAAAAACCTATGAAGTGAAACATGATGACTACAATTCGATTTTAGTGAAAGCATTAGCGGATCGTTTTGCAGAAGCTTTTGCGGAATACATGCACCATAAAATGCGAGAAGAGTGGGGTTTTGGAAAAGACGAAAATTTAACCACTGAAGATTTGATCCGTGAAAAGTATCGTGGGATTCGTCCTGCACCTGGTTATCCTGCTTGTCCAGACCATACAGAAAAACGCAAAATTTGGAAACTTTTGGATGTCGAAAAAAATGCAGGCATCAAACTCACTGAATCTTGTGCAATGTGGCCTGCAAGTAGTGTGAGTGGGTATTACTTTTCACACCCTGAAGCGCGTTATTTTGCAATTGGGAAAATCAACGAAGACCAAGTAGAACCTTACGCTAAAATGAAAGAAATGGAAAAATCTGAAGTGGAACGTTGGTTGTCTCCGATTCTAAACTACGACCCATCCAGGAAGTCTAAAGGATAAGACTTCATACAAATGATTGTTATATTCTAACAATCATTTGTGATGGGTGGGCTAAAATGGAGATCACTATGGTAGATTCAAAATCTTCTCACGCGCATGGATGGAAATCAGTAACAAAAGGGAAACTTTCTTCTGGGTTTCCTTTCCATCCAAAACTTGCCGAGTGGCTTTCCACCTACACAACCATTCCCAAAGAGGCGGAATTGGAAATCTTAGAAGTCAGTTGTGGGGAAGTAAGTTGTCCGACAGAAGAAACCTTGATTGTATGGAAAGATCAGAGAGAACCATTGATTCCTTCTTCACTTCCACTTGGAACACAAAATGAAGAAGTTTCGTCTAACGAAGATTCTATGCCAATATACCAAAGTCATCAATTTCGCATCTCACGTAAAAAAGAGAATATTTCCAAAATGGATGTGGATTTATCTTGGAAACGGTTTGTAGGGAAATCGGAGAGGTAATCAGTTTCCTGATCTGTTGAAATAGATTCAAATATCGTAGAGTCTGAAGGATGTTAGATTGCCCTTAGGTTTTAGAATCATACAAATAATAAGAATATTTTGTGTCTGTTAATTTCAATGCTAATAACACGCCGAATACACACTGATATACGAAGTGCAATGATTGCACAAGGTTTTCTCATGTAAAAAATATTTGGAAGGAATGGATATGAAAGTTATGAATCTAATTAGAGTTTTGGCCTTTTATATCTTGGTTACACTTACGATGATGTGCAACATAACTAATAGATCGAATCTGATCAATCATAAGGATCCAAAGTGATTCAAATTCTATTAGAAGTTGTACCCCGAGATCTATCTGTTGTTATCCAAGAAGTAGATTTTGTAAAAAACAAATTTAAGCAAATCACAGGCATTAACATTCCCGATTTGTTACGTTTTGAAAATAGAAGTTGGGACGTTGCCTCCGTGGTTCGACCAGTTTTCCCTAATGTCATTCCACACATTCGTGCGATTGATTTTGACTTAGACAATTGTGAACCTTTGGTAAAAACTCTCCAAGAGCTCCAAATTGCCTCAGTGGTTGTGATCAAAGGTGATCCACCGACTGATATGTCAAAACAAGTTTACCCAACAACATCCGTTAAACTCATTAAAAAACTAAAAAAAGAAATACAACACCTGAAAGTGTATGCCGCAATTGACCAGTACCGTGTGGGGATCAAAGACGAGTTTGACTACATAGAAATGAAGAAGGATGCAGGAGCCGATGGATTTTTGACACAACCTTTTTTTGATATGAGACTTGTTGATATATTTTCTGAAAAACTGAGAGGGACAGAAGTATATATCGGAGTAAGTCCCGTGGTCACTGAAAAATCACAAAGTTATTGGGAATCTAGGAATCGGGCTTATTTTCCAAAAGAGTTTCGTCCTAGTTTGGAATGGAATGTGAAGTTTGCAAAGGATGTACTCACATATTGTTCGGAGAAAGGAATGAATGCGTATCTTATGCCAATCCGTATCAATTTGGAAGAGTATTTGCAGCAAATCTTTGATTGAGAAAGTCGAAGTGGTTCTATTTTATGAGTATTTTTTATAAATCTCTACTTGTTTATGTTTAAGACTCATTGTACTAACAATCGATTCAGTCAATGATTTATTAACACCCGCCTTTTCCCTCACAATCCCCGCGCCAGCGATTGTAGCGGAAATTTTTTCCATGCAGGTAGGATTCTGAAAACCTCTAACTGTTAGAAAAATTGGAGCGAAAAGCGCGGTCGTTATAAAATTGATTGCCAATCATCTAACGCATGCGAGGCGCCCAAATCAATTGAAAGAAACGATTTTGTTCTGTTAGATCTTTGGAAGGGGGGTTGGAATTTTGTCCCTTTACTGGTTCGTACGACTAGGAGTGACTGGCATATAGTACTTGAGGCCTAAGTTTCCTTGGATCTCTGGTGCCCAAAGTTCGTCGAGTGTGCGACCTGCTTCTCTCGCATTGATGGGTACTTTCACCATACCTTCAAACGTAATATTGCTATTGGAAATACTGATCCCTGGAGTCACATACACTTGCCTTCCTACGAAGTTTGTACGCGAAGGTTCCTGTGCACGGATAGAAGTGTTAAAACGATTGGTGTAATCAGATGATTCAAACCTGTGCAATTCAGAAAGTTGTAAAAACAATTCCCAACGTGAATTTTTAATAAAGGAAAATAGATTCCTGTTGAGTCGGTATTTGATTCGCACTTTTGATTCTGCTACATCTACATACCCATTGGATCCTTGGTTGAGTGACATACCAATGCTTAGTCCTAAATCAAGTGTGAATCCATTTCGATAGTACACATAAGTTACATTCGGTTGGTATGATAAAAGAGTCGCATTGGAACGTTCTGGCCTCACATCAAAATTCCCTTCAGGATTTCGGTAAGGGTTCGAGGTAGAAAAAGGGATCACGGGAGAAAAAATCTGAATCCCAGCCATAGGGTCATTGGATTTAGAAAAATCAGAATTGGATCCTAATTCGAGTTCCTTGGGGAAACGAAAAGGGATTAGTATCGCCAAATTTCCGTTATGTGAATTGCCAACTTGGAAAAGGGAGGAACGAGGATCAGTAAAGGAATAACTAGAAAAAAACGGAAGTCCTTGTGCTAAAATGGTGACACTCGTCATACAGACGAGAAAGGAGATGAGAAATATCTTTTTTAGCATCTAAAAGCATTTCTGCCTGATTTTCCTTTGTTTGGCAATGAAATTTGCTTTCTTCTCTGTCTTTTTTTGTTATAAGTGAGACCGATGAATCAAAACGATACGAAAGTAGAACAATTTGGACCTTGCACCATCCCAAACCCAGCGGGTTATGATTATTGGACAGAGGACAATTCCGTTGTCCTGTTTCAAACCATCTTTTCTGGAGCAGAAGATGCCAAAAAAACGGTTGAGACAAGCCCTGTATTTTTTGAACAAGCTGGTCCAAAAGAAAAAATCTACTTTAAACCGGAAGAGGTCACAGCAGGCATCGTGACTTGTGGTGGGCTTTGCCCAGGCATCAATGATGTGATCCGTGCTCTTGTGATGGAATTACACTATCGTTACAAAGTTCCGAGGATCCTTGGATTTCCATTTGGGTATGAAGGTCTTGTGAAAAAGTTCGGTCACAGACCAATTGAACTCACACCTGATAAAGTGGCTCATATCATGAATTTTGGTGGATCCATACTAGGTTCGTCACGTGGGAACCAAAAGATCGAAGAGATGGTGGATACATTATTTTTATATGGAGTGAAGATGTTGTTTTGTATTGGTGGAGATGGGACTCTCAGAGGTGCCCAGGCCATCCAAGAAGAAGTGAGAAAACGAAAAGAAGACATCGCCATTGTGGGGATTCCAAAAACCATAGACAACGATATCAATTATGTCCAAAAAACGTTTGGGTTTTCGACTGCATTTAGTAAGGCGGTGGAAGCAGTCAACTGTGCACATGAAGAGGCCAAAGGGGCACCGAATGGAATTGGCCTTGTGAAACTGATGGGTCGTCACTCTGGGTTCATTGCAGTGAACTCTGCTTTGGCTTCTAAAAATGTGAACTTCGTCCTGATCCCCGAACAAGATTTTGATTTAGAAGGTGAAGGTGCATTTTTACCTGTTTTGAAAGAGAGAGTGCAACGACGAGGGCATGCTGTTGTTATCATCGCTGAAGGAGCGGGACAAAAGTACTTTGAGGACAAAGGTGAAAAGGACCAATCAGGGAATAAAAAACTCGCGGACGTTGGTGTGTTTATGAAAGAGAAAATCACCGAGTACTTCAAAAAAGAAGGTGTGGCTCTCAATCTTAAGTACATCGATCCAAGTTATATCATTCGTTCTGTTCCTGCCAATGCTGAGGATTCCGTATTTTGTGGCTTCCTTGCACAAAACGCAGTGCATGCCGCTTTTGCAGGTCGTACTGGTTGTGTTGTGGGGATTTGGAACAATGTATTCACTGTGATGCCAATCTCACTTGCGATTGCAGAACGAAAGGTGTTACGACCGGAACGGAGTACATTATGGAGAGCACTCCTTGCTTCCACAGGGCAACCAAATACCATGAAGGCGAATGGCTGAAAAAGGAAAGATTTTTCTCTTCCACTGAGATAAGGCTTTCGTCTAACTGGTAAGGGAACCGTATGAAACCGAAAAAAACAAAGGAACTTAGGATGATCAGTGCCATTGTACTGACCTCAATTGCCTTTGTATTGGTTTGTACGGCTGGGTTTTTCACATGCCCAAAATTAGGTTTGCCTCAAACTGACAGTGAAACTGTAGATTCAGAAGATTATGTAATGCCTTGCCATGCAGAATCGAATGAGGCAGGGAATTCTGAGCAGAGACAAAATGGAAATTCTTGCCAATGTAATGAAGTTTCAAAATCGGATGGGATTCGATTTCAAATTGAGTTTTCTCAATTAGTTCGTGTTTTCATTCAAAAACTGTATTTGCCGTCTCCAGTAGATTTACCAATTTCAATTTTTGTTTACCAAACTGTTCAATCAAACGCTGATACTTTCCAAAACGATTCCTTAGTTCTACAAAAAACCATAAAACTTCTCATTTAAGCCAACTCGATTTTTTTAATCAAAATCGGAGGTAATTTATGAGGAATAATTACATACATATATTAAAATATACTGCATTACTTATTTATTTTGTCTTTTTTGTTCAGATAGATGCGAGTAGTCCAAGCAGTATTGATGGCAAAATAAATGAATTATTAAAACAACATCCAGAAGTATCATTGAAGTTTTTGGAAGCAAAAGAAAAAGAATTTCGATCTAAACATGCGGACGTATACCCAGATCCCAAAATTGGGTTTGCATACAGGTCGTATCCATATCGATCGGGATTTGATACCGATCGAGCTAGACCTGATACACCGAGTATGACTGGGAAAGAATATTCCATCTCACAAGAAATTCCTTTTCCAGGAAGGTTAAATCTAGAAAAACAAATTCTAAAAAACGATTCGGAACTGGACTACTGGAGTGGAGTTTGGATCCAAAATGAATTCATTCGAACATATTTTGAATTAGTTTTGTCTGTTGCCGCAATTGAAAGGGAATTAAATGATCTGCAAAACATTGAAAGGCAACTTTATACCAAAGTAAAATTGGAATCCTCTCAATATGTTTCTGAACAATTTAAGTTATCCAATGTTCTAAGGACGAAAAATCAAATTGAGAGAATTAAGGATAGAGTGATTGAGAAATCTATTACTTTAAAAGAGTTAAAACAATCCCTAGATTTTTATTCCATTCATTTGGGCTCAAGTCCCATCACTGAAGAAGAGATCATTACTTATCTGGCAAAAAAAGAAAGTAACATTGAGCAGGAATTGTCAGGTGATTCCTTATCGAAGTTTCCACTCATCCAATATGCCGAAGTGAATCAAACAAAGGCGATTGTAGAATCCAAAAAAGATGAGATCTTACACTTACCAGATTTTGAAGTATTCGTGAGTTATATGCAAAGAAGGCGAAAACCTTTTTTGCTTGATAGTGGTCCTTTGAACCTAGCCATCATGGACAATCCTGAATTTGCAGGAGATCTTTGGAGTGCAGGTGTTACCATTCGAGTCCCAGTATGGTCCTTGGCAAAAGTAGATGAATTAAACCAATCAAATGCAATCAAAGTGACAAGGTTACAAAAAGAAAAAGAAAGGGAACGGATTCGACTTAAGTCGGAATACCAGGCAACGGTTGAATCATGGTTAGGGAATAAACAAAGACTTGAAAATTTTAAAAACAACCTTTTGCCATCTTTTCAAAAGAATATAAAATCATCACTTTCCTCTTATGCAAAAGGAGATAGTGTATTAGGTGAGAGTTACGATTTTATCGCTGAATCATTGGAAATGCAATCACAATTGCATCAAATCCAATTCAAACGTTGGTCATCAGTTTTAAAATTACTGCAACTAACAAATCATTTGTTGCCTGAAGGAGAAAATCATGAAGGTTAAATATATACTTTTTCTTATCTTAGTTGTGTCATTGTTTTTGGTTTCTTGTGGTGAAACAGTTCATCATCATAAAGATATTTACACTTGCCCGATGCATCCTCAAATTGAAATGGACCATCCAGGAGAATGTCCGATTTGTGGCATGTCACTCGTAAAAAAGGAAGATCCACTCCTAGAACCTGAATCTGAGCATGCGAACCATACCCAAACTAAAGAATCTGACTTAAAACTATCGGCGAATAAACAAACAATTCTCAATTTAGATACAGTTATTGTGACAAGGGGAACCATTAGTAAAACGATCAATCTCAGTGGGCAAGTTGCTTATGATCCTGAAATTTTTTCGACTGCCAATGAATACAAGTCAATTGGCTCTGGGAATGAATGGGGAAAGGAAATTCGGGAGGGAATCCGTTTGCGTTTCACCAAATTAGGATTAAGTGAAAAGCAGATCCAATACATTCTTTCTAAAAATGCAAACCTATTTTTAACAGGTAGATCAAACCATACGGCATTATTAGTTTTTCAAGTGTATGAAAATGATCTCTCTTATTTAAAGGTAGGGAAGTTCATAGAATTAGTTAATCCAATTGAAACAAATACTCTGCCTAAGGCAAAAATTGTGGCAATGGGAAATTTGATCAACCAAGACACAAGGACATTGTCTGTTTGGTGTGAGGTGAAAGACCCACAAGAGTTTTTTAAACCACAAATGTACGTTCAAGGGACCTATGGAATTGAAAAGACGAATGTTTTAAGAATTCCAAAAGAATCCATTCTTCCAACAGGTAAATCTGATTTGGTATATCAGAAAACTGAATCTAATCATTACGCTCCCAAAAAAATAAAAGTTGGGTTTTCCTCCGCAGAGTGGGTCGAGGTACTAGAAGGATTGGAAGAAAATGATGAAATTGTATCCAAAGCAAACTTCCTTTTAGATTCAGAATCAAAATTAAAGTTAGGTGGTGATAAAAATGATCAGCACAATCATTAGATTCTCCGCCAACAACCGATATTTGGTTATCATCACGGCATTATTCTTTGTATTGATGTCGATTTTTGCTATGAAACACATCCCTTTGGATGCCTTGCCTGATATGTCTGATACTCAGGTGATTATCTATTCCAAATGGGATCGTAGTCCTGATATCATTGAAGACCAAGTCACCTATCCAATCGTCAGGTCATTGTTAGGAGCACCAAAAGTAAAAGCAATTCGTGGATTTTCCGATTTTGGATATTCCTTCGTTTATGTTATCTTTGAAGATGGAACCGATTTGTATTGGGCACGTTCACGTGTGAATGAATACATTTCCCAATTACAAAATAATTTACCAACCGGTGTAAACTTAAGTCTAGGGCCTGATGCTACAGGAGTTGGTTGGATCTACCAATATGTTTTAGTGGATGAAACGAACCAAATGGATTTGGCAGAAATACGTTCCTTTCAAGATTTTAAATTGAAGTATTTGCTGAATTCGATCCCTGGAGTGGCGGAAGTCGCCACTGTGGGAGGGTTTAAAAAACAATACCAAATCCAAATTGATCCATTAAAATTACAAATATTTGGAATCGATATGGACCGTGTCATTGATACGGTTCGTAAATCAAATGACGACATTGGAGCCAGGTTACTCGAAATTGGTGGTGCCGAATACATGATCCGAGTGAGAGGGTATGTTCAGTCCAAAGAAGACATTGAACAAATTTCGTTAGGTGCCAATTCTCTGGGGACTCCCATTTATTTATCACAGGTAGCGACAATCGTAGATGGCCCTGATCTAAGGCGAGGTGTTGGTGATTGGAACGGCGAAGGTGACCAGGTTTCTGGGATCATCATCATGAGGCATGGTGAAAATGCACTACGAGTCATCGAATCAGTGCAAGATAAAATCAAATCAATGGAAGCTTCTTTACCCAAAGGTTTAAAAATTAAACCAGTGTATGATCGTTCCATCCTCATCAACGAAACCATTCGAGTCTTAAAAGAAAAGTTAACAGAGGAAATCATTGTTGTTTCCATTATCATCTTAATTTTCCTTTGGCACATTCCTTCTGCGATTGTTCCAATCCTTACGATACCAATTGCGGTCATCCTTTCTTTTTTACCGATGTATTTGGCTGACATAGGTTCTAATTTGATGTCCCTTGCTGGGATTGCGTTATCAATTGGTGTCCTTGTGGATGGGGCGATTGTGGAAGTGGAAAATGCTTATAAAAAATTGGAAGAATGGGAATCATCTGGCCGATTAGGAGATTTCCATGCAATTCGATTGCAAGCACTTCTGGAAGTGGGGCCTTCTGTATTTTTTTCTCTACTCATCATAGCCGTTGCCTTTTTCCCTATTTTTACTTTAGTGGACCAAGAGGGAAAATTATTTAGACCCCTTGCCATTTCCAAGAACTTAACAATGGCGATTGCTGCGATCCTTGCGATTACAGTTGATCCTGCGTTTCGAATGTTATTTACGAGGATGGATCCCTTCACCAAGTTTACGCCTGTTGTCAATAACCTACTTACGACTATCTTTGTAGGAAAATACCATTCAGAGAAAAATCATCCGATTAGCAAACGTTTGTATTTGTTATATGAACCAATTGTGAAACTGGTTTTGAATCATCCCAAAAAGACAATTCTTTCTGCTGTTTTGTTATTTCTTTTGACAATTCCCATTTTTTTTAGATTGGGGACTGAGTTCTTACCTCCACTTAACGAAGGTTCCATTTTGTATATGCCAACCACTCTTCCTGGGATTAGTATTGGGGAAGCCGAACGGGTGTTGAAGATTATGGACCAGAAGTTGGTTCGTTTCCCAGAAGTAGAATCGGTGTATGGAAAAGCTGGAAGGGCAGATACATCTACTGATCCATCTCCCATTTCAATGTTTGAGATAGTTGTCACTCTCAAACCAGAAAAGGACTGGAGGCCTGGCCTTACCAAAGAAGACCTTGTGAAACAAATGAACGAACAAATGGAAATCCCTGGTTTTTCGAACGCTTGGACGCAGCCAATCCGTGCTCGAATAGATATGTTGTCTACTGGTATCCGAACTCCGATCGGTATCAAAGTATTAGGTGAGAATTTGGAAGAAATCCAAGAGGTGGGAATCAATATAGAATCTGCTTTGAAAAAAGAAAAAGATGTTCGTTCTATCTTTGCTGAAAGAACCTCGGGAGGGTATTATATCGATATCAAAATCAAACGGGAACTTGCTGCCAAGTATGGATTAACCATCGAAGACATCCAAAAAACAATTCTTTCTGCTTTGGGAGGAGAAACTATCTCCACAACCATCGAAAAACGAGAGAGGTACTCCATCCAAATTCGGTATCCCAGGGAATATCGTGATAGTCTAGAAATGATTTCAAAAGTACTCATTCCCATTCCAAATCGTGGGCATATCCCACTTAGTTACTTAGCAACTTTAGAATACAATATAGGTCCAACCATGATCAGAGATGAGAATGGTTTTTTGACAGGTTATGTCTATGTGGATACAACGGATACGGATTTACTCGGATTTGTGGATCATCTAAAGTTGGTCGTTGAAAAAGAAGTGAATCTTCCCAAAGGAGTATTTTTGGAGTGGAGTGGGCAATATGAAAATATCATTCGTGTTAGAAACCGGATGATGATTGTAGTTCCCATCACACTTGTATTGATCTTTTTTCTATTGTACATCAATACCAAATCTGTGATGAAAACAACAATTGTATTAACGGCAGTTCCTTTTTCAATGATTGGCGCCTTTTGGTTGTTATATATACTAGATTACCAAATTTCAGTTGCCGTTTGGGTGGGAATCATCGCACTACTCGGGTTAGACGCTGAAACGGGGGTATTTATGCTCATGTATTTAGATCTTTCTTATGAGAAACATAAATCTCAAAATTCAAATTTGAGTCTGCCAGAACTAAAACTAGCTATCATCGAGGGAGCAGTGCATCGAATAAGGCCCAAAATGATGACCGTACTTTCTGGATTCATTGGATTATTGCCAATCATGTGGGCAACGGGTTCTGGTTCTGACCTGATGAAACGGATTGCAGCACCGATGGTTGGTGGGCTTGTGACAAGTTTTGCATTGGAACTTGTAGTTTACCCAGCCATCTATTATCTGTGGAAACAAAAAGAGATGTTGTTAGAAAAAAGTTCATGAGTGAACGAATTTACAGATTAGAATCAAAAAATGGCTGAAGGTATCCCTTCAGCTATTCTCTACTTTTTTTTGGAACTTGAGGATATTGTCCCTGATCTCTTCTTCTTTTTTGTGAAGTTCCTTTAGAAACTCGGTATCCAAAATCATTTCTGGTTTTTTGATGAACTTACTTTCATCATAATTGTCAATTTCGTATAACAGATCTTCAATGTTTGATTCCACTTTGACCAAACTTTGGATCGATTCCACTACCTTTTTATTCACAAATAGGATTTCTTTGAATCGTAAAATATAATGTTGGAATCTGTTTTCGCGGATCATGGCTTGCCTTTGCATTTCCTTGACCACTTCGCGTTCTTTTAATACTTCTTTTTTTTCGACAAGGATTTGGTTTTTGAAGATACGGATTAAGTTTTCCGTCTCTAATTTATAATTTTCAAAACTACTATTGTGGTTGTTTTGAAGGTCTTCCATTTGTTTGCGAAATTCTTTTTCTCGCAATCTGTCTTGTTCTTTGCGTAATTTGTCAGATGTTTGGAGTGCGTTTTTAACTCGTGTTTCAATTACAGCATCTAACATCGCTTTGTGCAGTTTGTCCAATCGGAGAAACACTGCCATTGCATATAGAATGCGTCTCATAAATTCTCCTTTATCTTTAGTTTAGACGGATGATAAAGAGAGAAAGGTCATCATGTGGTTCCGCTTCTCCCACAAATTCACTTACTTTTTGTAAGATTGCTTGCCGAATGACTTCTGGTGGGTCGTTGATATGAGATAGAATCACAGACTCAAGTCTCTCTTCTGAAAAGAGTTCTTCTTTCATATTCATCGCTTCTGTCACACCATCGGTATATAGTACTAATAAATCACCAGGCATATAGCTCACTGTATGTTCCGAAAATTCGCATTTGCTAATTCCCATCGGTTGGCCTTTGCCTGATAAGTGTTGGATTTTATGGTGTTTTTTGCGATAGATGATTTGTAAATTATGACCAGCAGAGGAATAGGTTAATTCTTTTTTTGTCATATTGATACGTACAAGCATCGCTGTGACAAACATTAGGAAACCAGATTTATCTTGTAAGACTTCATTTGCATTGAAAAGTGCCTCACTCGTAGAAGTTGTTTTCGAAACTTCCTGTTGTAACACTGTTTTGGAAAATTCCATGAAGAGTGCTGCTGGAGTTCCTTTTCCAGAAACATCTGCGATGATGACTGATACTTCTTCTTTTCCATGTACCACCATATCATAAAAGTCTCCACCAATTTCACGTGAGGCTTGGTAGTAGGTATCAAATTCGAGAAGTGAGTATTGTTTGGGAATGATTGGCAGTGAGTGTTTTTGGATCATGGCAGCGACTTGCATGTCACGATCGATGTTTTTCAAACGTTCACTTTGGATCTTCACTTGTAATGCTGTATAGGCTTCACCGACTTGATTTGTCAGAGTACGAAGGATTCGAATGTCCATTTCGTCAAAACGAGTACGAGATGTTTTGTCCGAAACAACAAGAGAACCTAACCATTCTTTGTTTTTTAGAATGGGAAGTAAAATCATACTGTGTTGGAAGAGGCCCCTATGAGTGAGTTGCATTCCTTGTGGTGAATTGGCAGTAATGACCTTAAACCCTTTAAACATCCAATCTGATTTATCATTGAAGAGAAGTCCTACCACATCTTCGTCTTGGATTTGATCGGAAAACCCCTTGGACTTGGATCTTGGTAATCCTCGTTTTTCAATCTTTTCAAAGTTGAGACAAACTCGGTCTACTTGTAACACTTCGGAAATTGTTTTGACGGCAAGGTCCATAAATTCATCTGAACTTTGGATATTGGCAAGTGCTTGTGAAATTTGGAAAAGGCAATTGAGTTCGTTGGCTCTTAAATTTAAATTATCAATCAGAAGACGGTTTTTGACAGCAATGGCTGCTAAGTTTGAAAGGTAACGTAGGATTTTGATATCGGTTTGGGTGAAGTCACGATTGTCGAGTGAGTTGACTGCCTCGAGTACACCTTGTACTTCACCTTGAGCTATCATTGGCACACAAATTAAATTTCGAGTTACATAGCCAACTTTTTGGTCAATTGCTTTGAAGATCCTCGGGTCATTTGCTGCATCGTTTACGATTTCTGGTTGTAGTGTTTCGAGCACCATACCCGCAATACCCTTCCCCCTAGGAACTGTTAGGTGAGCAAGAGATTCTTCTTTTAAACCACTAGTTGTATTAAAGACAAGTTGGTCATTTTCTTTGTCGTAGAGGAGTAGGGAAGAACCTTCCGTATGTAACACATCACGAGTGATTCCCATAATTTCACTGAGAAGGGTGTTTAGATCTTCTTGTGAATTGATTCGACTCGTTATATCTGAAATCAGACTTAATGTTAAAAGTTTCGTAGGCATCCAAATCTATCCTTGTTCGATCAAACTTCCTATCCCTTGGTTAGTCAAAATTTCAATTAAGACGGAATGGGGCACTCGACCATCAATGATGTGGGCTCGTTTGACTCCAGAATCAATCGCACCCAAACAACACTCTACTTTTGGTATCATGCCACCAGAGATCTGTCCAGTTTTTATGTAACCATGAATGTCGACTTTTTTAAGTCCCGTTACCAATTGGCCATCAATCAAGATTCCAGGTGTGTCTGTGAGTAAAATGAGTTTGTCTGCATGGAGTGCTTGTGCAATTGCTCCCGCCATGGTGTCGGCATTGATGTTGAGAGTTTGGCCTTCTTTTGACATGGCAACTGGGGATATGATCGGAATAAAACCTTCACGTTGTAAGGTGAGAATGATATTGGGATCAACGGAAGTGATTTCTCCCACAAGACCTAGATCTACTTTTTGGGTTTTCCCATCTTCGGATTCCACTTCCATCAGGTATTTTTCTGCAATGGCAAGACCACCATCTTTTCCCGAAAGACCAACAGGTTTTCCTCCTTTTTCTTGGATGAGGGATACAATTTGTTTGTTTACTTTTCCGGTAAGAACCATCTCTACCACTTCCATAGTGGCCTCATCCGTCACACGATGGCCTCGGATGAATTGGGTATTGAGATTTAATGATTTGATGAGAGAATTGATTTCAGGGCCACCACCATGTACCACCACAGGATTAATGCCTAAATACTTGAGTAAAACAATGTCTTCTGCAAAGGAAGCTTTGAGTTCTTCCTCCACCATGGCTGCTCCACCATATTTGATGACGATGGTTTTTCCAGAATATTTGATCAAATAAGGAAGTGCTTCTAAGATATGATTGATTTTTTCTGATTGGTGGTCCATAAAAGTCCTCATTTATGATAATGAATTTTAAAGCCGCCGTTGTGCAAGTCACAAGTACAGCAAGAGTCTCAAATAACCTAACCAAGTGTAGGCACCTTGTGGAAGAAGCGGCAAAGGCCGGTGCCAAAGTCATAGGTCTTCCTGAAAATTTTTCTTTTATGGGAAGTGAATCCGAAAAACAAAACCTTCTTGGCCAAATTGAGGAAGAAACCTTTTCCTTTTTAAAAGAAACTGCCAAGGATCTTGGGATTTATCTTTTGGGAGGAGGATTCCCCACAAAAGCACCTTCAGGAAAAGTATTCAACACAGCTGTCATTGTAAATCCCCAAGGTGAGGAAGTGTTCCGTTACCACAAAGCCCATTTGTTTGATGCAGTTGTGGGAGATGGATTCCCATACAAAGAATCCAATCACACCGAAGCAGGAGAAAAAGTCCCCGAAGTGATTCCTACAGAATATGGCAACATCTCCTCTGCCATTTGTTACGACCTGAGGTTCCCCGAACTTTTCCGTGCCTTATCCAAACAAGGTGTCGATTTGTGTTTTTTACCGGCGGCATTTACAGTGCCAACAGGAGAAGCCCATTGGCATGTCCTGCTTCGGGCAAGGGCCATCGAAAACTTGATGTATGTTTTGGCTCCAGGCCAGACAGGGACACATGATCCTCATGGCAAACGTAAGACCTTTGGTCACTCACTGATCATCTCTCCATGGGGAGAGATTTTATCGGAGCTCGATTCCGAAGAAGGATTTGCCATCGCCGAGATCGAAATGGATCGATTGTCTGAGATCCGTTCTACTTTACCGAGTTTGCACCACCGAAGGTTTGGGATTTAGAAAAAAGATTTCTTTGTAGCAGAAGATTTTTTCATCAAAAGAAAGTCCTTCATCACTTTCTCAGCTGCTTTTTGTTTTTCCATGTGTACAAAGTGTCCGCATTCCGAAAACAGTACAGCTTTTACATGAGGTGTCGTTCTTTCCAATTCCATCACATCCTTACCTGGAATGATAGGATCTTCTTCCCCACGCATGATGAGTGTTGGCACTTGGTTCCCAAATACGATAGGTCGTATGTCTGTACGGTCGAGCATCTCTAGGATCATGAGGATTTGCCTTGGGTTCAAACATTCAAATTGTGGGTTGTATTCTTTTAAGAATTGTTTGATGTCTTCTCTTGCATGGAATGCACTTGAATCATATACCCCATAGGAAAAACCAATCTGTAAGGCTTTTGGTAATGATTTCCCAATCTTAAAACCAAGGTCAAAAAATGTACCTAAATTGGCACGTAGTCCCATCACTCCAATTTTTAAGATACCTGGCACAGGACCATGTACATAAGGAGCAATGGCGATCACTTGTTTGATGCGTTGTGGGAAAAGGGACGCAATGGCAAGGACTGCCATTCCACCTGTGGAATGGCCAACGAGTGTGATGTCTTTTTCTCCTGCAGACGCCCAAATCCCTTGTGCCTGTGTTTCTAAAAAATCCTGGAGCGTAAGGCCTTTTTTTTGGTCAAAAATTTCAGCTGGGTAATGACCAACTAAGTCGAGTTCAATGACATCGCCCAATTGGCGAAAAAAAGGAATATTGAGTCCCCAATACCCTGCGGCAGAACACCATCCTCCAACGAGGACAATGGTTTCCTTGGATTTTGGATTCAGGGATTTATGCCGAACGTATGTGAGTCTGTGGTTTTTCCAATTATATGTTTGTCTTTCTGACATATGGTCCTCTAGTCTTCAATGATACGAGGGAAGGATCCCAAAATTTTAGTCACTACTTCATAGTTGATGGTTCCAGTCCATGTGGCATGGTCATCTGCCGAGATCACTTCATTCCCTGACTTACCTAAAATCACAACGTCGTCTCCAATTTTTGCCTCTGGAATATGAGTGATGTCAAGCATACTCATGTTCATACAAATTCTACCTAAAATTTTAGCTCGTTCACCATGAATTAGCATGTAACCATGGTTAGACAATTTTCTGTCTAGACCTTCATAGTACCCAACAGGCACAACAGCAAGCCTTGTTTCATGAGTGGTTTTGAATGTGGATCCATACCCCACAAAGGTTCCTGGGTTTAGGTTTTGGATATGTTGGATTTGTGTTTTCCAACTGAGAGCCGGTTTTAACATCCCCACATCTTTTTTCATGAGAGATAGTGAAAGTTTGGTTTCAAGACTTGGCCAAAGTCCATAAAGAGAAATCCCAACTCTTACCAAGTCCATTCGTGCTTCTGAAAATAACATTGCGGATGCAGAAGAGGCACAGTGGCAAATGAGATCGATAAACCCATGTTTTGCGAAAGTGTCAATTGTATCTTGAAACCTTCCCAGTTGCAACATGGAATAACTATGTTCAGTAAAATCTTCCGTACTCGCAAAATGGGTAGCAATCCCAGAAAGAGGGAGTTTTTTTTCTGCAATTTCTTTGGCGAGGACTTCCGCATTCTGGAAGGGGATTCCCAAACGGCTCATCCCGGTATCCACCTTTAAATGGATTTTGGGAGTGGGGGAAAGTTTGGCCAAAATTTCCATTTCTTCCACACGAGAAACCATCACCCAAAAGTTTTCATCTGCAAGTTCTGCTTTTCTTTCCTGTAAATTGGGAATACTTCCCATGATCAGGATGGTTGCTTTGGCAAACACTCGGCGAATGGAAATCGCTTCTTCCAGTGAATTAACACCCAAATAATCAGCACCTGCGTCAAGGGCGATGGATGCGGTAGCAAGTAACCCATGTCCGTATGCATTGGATTTTATAATCGCAGTGAATTTTGTTTTGGAACCAATGAGTTTGCGAAAAAGAGCAATGTTGTGGCTAAAGGCAGAACGAGAGAGGTAAATCCGAGAAGATTGCACGGTCCCATTTTTTTTTACTTTTCTCTTCTGTCGCTTCAGATATTTCTATTTTTACATGTCTGAATCTCCATCTGTTTTCCCTTCCTTCCCAAAATTTTCCAACTGGAAAGGTATTTCCGAGTATTTCCCCGTACAAAAAGAATCGGTTTGGTTGAACTATTGTGGTACCACCCCTGTTTCGACCTATGCCATTGAAATGATGAATGTGTACTTACAAGAGTATGCAAAAATGGGAATCTTCACTCCAAATTTTTCGGAACCTTATATCAAAAAAGAAATTCGAGGGTATCTTTCGGAAATTTTACACTGTGACCCCACAGAGATAGGTATTGTACATAACACCAGTGAGGGGATGAATTTTTATTCTCATAGCATCCAAATTCCTAAAGGGAATCGGATTTTGGTTTTGGAGAACGAATACCCAAGTAATGTGTATCCTTGGGAACATTGGCAAAACAAAGGTGTCACATTAGGTTTTGTCAAAGTAGGGAACACTCCCAATGAATTTTTAGAAAACCTAAAACTAGAACTCGAAAAAAAGGATGTTTATATCCTTAGTATATCACCTGTTCATTGGTGTACGGGAGTTGTGTTTGATATGGAAAGTGTTTCCGCCTTATGTGAAAGTTTCGGAACCAAACTTGTGATTGATGGAAGCCAAGCCGTTGGTCATATCCCGCTCAATTTTTCCAAAATCAAAGTTTCCTTTTGTGCGTTTGCAGCGTGGAAATGGTTACTTGGTCCTTTGGGATTAGGTGTTATTTACATTTCAAAAGAAGAATCGAAAGGATTCCAATTGGTATTCAAAGGACAAGCAAGTGTTGTGAACGATTCCAATTATTTTCCGTACCGAGACGAATGGAAACCAGCTGCCGAACAATTTGAACAAAGTACCATCAATTTTAACGATTGGATTTATTTTTTTGCTTCCCTCAAAATGTTGTCCACTCTTGGGTTCTCACGTGTCCAGGAAAGAATTTATGAAGTAGCAGGGATGCTAAAAGACATGTTACACGAGTTAGGATTTACATTGGAATCTGATGCTTTCCCCGACGTGAAAACAGGAATCCTTGCCATCACGGGACACAAAGATCCTAAAAAATTCCAGCCAGAAGCCATCCAAGCCCATCTCAAACAAAATGGAATCATCACAGCAGTTCGCCTGGGTCGACTCAGAATGGCACCTCATATTGGAATTGAAGAAGAACATGTAAATCGAGTAAAAACCCATTTACAATCTTATTTGCAAAAGTAATCAGAACTTGTGTTAACGATTCTCTCAAAACAAATCGTAAATGCATTTCCAATAGTTTTACTTGGAATTGCAGGGATAGGGTTTCTGGAGCCAGAAAAAATTTCTTGGTTTAAGGGACCTTTGATCACCTATAGTTTAGGCCTCATTATGCTTGGTATGGGACTTTCTTTGGAAGTGGATGATTTTCTAAGGATCTTCAAACAACCCAAACCAATTCTTATCGGCACTATCTTACAGTACACCATCATGCCTTTGTTAGGTTATTCTCTTGGATATTGGTTTCACTTACCTGAAGCTTACGCTGTCGGACTGATCCTTGTATCGTGTTGTCCTGGCGGAACTGCATCCAATGTCATTACCTTTCTTGCCAAGGCCAATGTTCCACTCAGTGTCACTCTGACATCTGTATCGACGATCCTTGGTATCGTATTCACTCCTATGTTGGTTGCCTTTTTTATCGGCAGTCGTTTGGAGATAGACCGCTTAGGACTTGTTCTCACTACCTTCCAAGTGATCCTTGTGCCTGTAGGCATTGGACTTTTTCTTAAATCTTTTTTCCCAAAAGCAACAGAGAAAACAAAAGATATTTTTCCCGTACTTTCTGTACTCCTCATTGCGATGATTGTTGCTTCCATCATCGCAAGTGGGAAGGAGACAATCATCATATCTGACTACCGAATTTTTTTAGCAGTGATTTGTTTGCATTTAGGTGGTTTTGGACTGGGTGGTTTCTTTGCTTGGATCCTAACTCGTGATGCAAAAATCTCCCAAACCATTTCCATCGAAGTGGGGATGCAAAATTCAGGGCTCGGGGCAGTCCTTGCCAAGACCCATTTTATCGATCCAAACACGGCAATTCCTAGTGCTCTTTCGAGTCTCACACATTCACTTCTCGGAAGTCTCTTTGCCAGCTATTTTCGGAAGGAATTGAAAAAACCCGCTATTGTCGATTGACTATATATGGGGTCGGTACGTCATGGCATAAATTATGAGAGAAATCATAAAACTAACCTGTGTCCCATGTGCGATACCTGGGCGGTCAAATTACTTCCAGACTAAAAACAAGAAGACAAAGTCGGAAAAACTTGTGACAAAAAAATATTGCAAATTTTGCAAAGCACACACGGATCACAAGGAATCCAAAGTCTAAGGAATAAGATGCCTAAACCAGCTGCAAAATCCTCCGCCGAGAAGGGAGTCGACAAGAAGTTCATCGAAGAGGTGCGAGAGCTCCTCCAAGAGAAAAAAGAATCTCTTCTCATCAAACTCAACCAGTGGGAAGATACAAGTTCTCCTTCTGGCCTCAAGGAAATGGGAGATATTGCAGACATCGCATCCGAACTCAATTCAGAAGCCCTCACTTCTGTTTTGACTGAAAACGAAATTGAGACTCTACGTGAGATCGAACTCGCTTTAGAGAAAATTGAAAACGGAACCTATGGTATCTGCGAAGGGACAAAGAAAAAAATCCCCCTCGCCAGACTCAAAGCCATCCCGTGGACACGATTCACTGTAGAATTCGCGGAACAAATGGCAAAAAGCCGTAACCGCGCAGGTGGTTACCGAATGGATTCCCTTTCGGCATACCCCACAACTGGAATGGATGTAGATTCTCTCGATTAGGGAGAATCCTCTGATTTTGCCCTAACACCAATTTTAGAAGTTTTCCCTTAAAACCATCTTCCTTTTTGTTTTCCCTAGATCGAATTCTCTTTTTCATCCGAAAATACAATTGATTCGCCATACCACTCCTTAAACTCTTTCTATCGTGAGTTTTTTAGAAAGGCTTCGTTCTTTACCAATCCTTGATTTAGTATTTTTTGTTGGTGCCAGTATTCTCGTTTGGAACTTACACCGGTATGTAGAGCCTGTCCCCCAAGTTCTCTTTTATCCTTCCTTTTTCTTTCAGTTTTCCTTTGGTTTTTTCCCACAATTGTACCAAAGGAAGTGGGGAAGGGTTTGGACAAGTTTATCGGCAATCACTCTTGTTAGACTTCCTTTCTTATCGGGAATACCAATGGTGGGTTCTTACCAATTAGTGGGGCTTCTTCTTGGTTCCATTCTTGGGATTTGGGTACGAGAAACCTTACTCGTGTTACTTGGTCGCAATGAAACAGCATTACCAAAACAATCAGAACAAATCATTACCGATTGGATGATTCGAAATCCCACGGGAAAATCAAATTTACCTATTTGGTATTCTACCTATTTTGGATTTTTATTTTTTATCTTCTGTTTAACTATTTTGTGTTTTTTGGAATACCAAGGTATGGGGATTTTTACAGGACTTGGTATCCAAGAATATTTGTATTATCCAAAACTTTCTTCAAGAGAAGCAATGGGGCTTTCATGTAAAATACTTGTTCCGCTAACACTTGTAATTCTGTATTTTTTTTCAGAAGAACGTTCTATGCCAACTCCATCAAAGGATAGTTTATCAGAACAAATTCGATTTGGACTTTTTTTAGGTTTTGGAATCAATCTTTTGGTAATGTGTATCCAATCCATTTGGAGTTTGGAATTTTTTTCACAAGGAACTCTTTTAAGTGTAAGTGCAGGTCGAACAACAGGTTTATTCCAAGACTCAGGATCTGCTTCTTGGCTTGTTCCAGTCATTGGTTTTTTATGGATGACAAAGTTAACTCATATTTGGCGAAAATCAAAAGAAAGGTTCAGTTTACTATTATTAATTCTATCATTTTTCCTTCTCACATGGCTCGGATTAAAACAAGGAAAGGCTTTTTGGGTGATTTGGAGTTTATTCGTTTCAGTTGGATTCATCCAACTCACAACAGATTTATGGATTGTATCATCTAAAACCAAAATTTTCACAAGAATTGGATTGTATTTCATTTTGCCAGTGTTAGGTAGTTTGGCATTATATGGTATTAGTCTCGTACCAAAACAATGGGATCTTGTGATCTTAGCAAAACGATTTATGTTATTTCTAAAATCATTCCCAAATTCTCCAACTTTAGCCTTCCAACAATTGGATTTAGTTCGGTATGAACTCATCAAAGTAGCGAATTTGGGAATTCAGGAAAACCTTTGGATGGGAAATGGAATTGGATCTTTTCCCTTGTATTTACTTTCCCCAGAACAAAATGGTTCCAATGCTAACATTCCCTTTGTTGACTTCCCACCTACATTTTACCATTGGATGTTGTATGAATTAGGCATCCTTGGTTCCATAGTCTTTCTTTTTTATATCGGAATTTTCCTTTGGGAAAGAGGGCTTTGGAAACAAGGAATTTTACTTCTGATCCCATTTTTATTTGGAGTCCAAATTCAAAATTCGGATGGTGCCTTTTTATGTTTTTATCTCATTCTTTTAGGGGAAAAAGGAACTGGTTTTTCTCCCAGTTTTGATAAATTTAGGAAAACGATTTGGTTTTCTCCCTTACTCCTCATCTTGTCAATAGGTCTTCCTTTAAACTATAGTTTGTTCCATTCACAGAAATTTTTAACCTATGGAATTGGATCTGAATTTCGTAAAAATGAAATCAAAGACTATCAAATCGCATATACAATTCCTCCCGTATCACCTAACTATGAATATGAATTTCATGGAAAAATTTGGGAATGGAAATTGGTGGATGTAAATGTTTCCCGTAGTGGCCGAATCTTCTTGGAAACAAACTCCAAATCCTCTCTTGTTGGAATTAATTTTTTAAATGTAGAAAGAAATCAGATCAAACAGGAATTATTTACGGAGGCTAAGTCTGGTTATGTTTGGTCTGGAGATGCTCCTAAAGGTGCAACATACATTCAAATCCATACCAGATCTAAATTGGAATTTCGATTACCAAAATCCCAATTTGATGGTTTAGGTCGCTTTCAGTTCTAATGGAAGAAAATTCATTCACTGTGCTTAGGTGAGCCTGCGGATGTACAAATCCTTGGTAATTTTAGCCACAGTTTTTCCATCTTCACCCACAACGAGAGCCTCATAGGTTCGGATTGTTTTTTTCTCCTTTTGTAAGAGATTTTTGATTTCTGCAAATTCAGAGTCGGGTAAGTGAAACGTTGCAGTGACAGTGCCTTCACCTGGTTTGACAAAATCGATTTTGGCTCCTTTGTCCCATACCATATAGTCTTTTCCTAAATTCATCATCAGTAAGAACATAAAAAAAGGATCACACATAGAATATAAGGAACCACCAAAATGGGTTCCTACATAATTTGTATTGGAGAGGATGAGTGGCATGGAAACAACCATAGTGTTTCGATCAATGAGTTTTGGTAGAATGTTTGCCCCTTCATACGGTTTGAACATTCGGAATGCCTGTTCAAAACCATAGGTTTCTTCTAAAAATTTCCAAAGGGGATGAACTTTGTATTCGAGTAATATCTCTCTATTTCTCATTCACCCAGTATTCAAAATTTAGAACAATCGGTCTATCTCTTTTCAAGTAGTTCCCATTATCATTTTATCTGTCGTAGAATGGATGTCATTGACTTGTGATTTTAAAATTTCAGTCGTTTTTAAGATCACTTGTTGTGCAGAACGAATCTCTTCACATTCATTTTGGATTGTATTGGATAAGGATTGGATTTCGTCTAGATTGGAGTTGATCGTAACAATCTCACCATAAACTTCACCAGAAGTATCTCGCACACGTTCTGCAACATCATCTAGAGTTTTTGCTTTGGAAAGGATAGCACCACCCCTTGACTTTAATTCTTGGATGGATTGTACAACTTCCGCGATTGTTCCATGAACAACATGAATTTCCGAAGCGATGAATTGAAAGGCATCTCCCGACTCTATCCCTAATTTTTCTGCCTTTTTGTAATCATTCACATTTTCGTTTAAGATTTTCGAAATCTGTTTTGCATTGTTTGCCGTCATTGTGGATAAATTTTTAATTTCATCGGCGATGACTGTAAATCCTTTCCCTTCGGTACCAGAGTGAGTTGCTTCAATGGCCGCATTGATAGCAAGTAAGTTCGTTTGTTTGGATACTCCATTGATGAAGTCGATAAGTTTTAGAATATTCCCTGAAGACTCACTGATCTTTTGGATTGTAAAATTAGTATCATTTACTTTTTTTCTTCCATCCGTACTTAAGTTTACTAAATTTTCCATTGTTTCATTTCTGCTTTGGATCTCAGCGATGACAACATTCACAATATCAAACATGATATTGATTTCTTCGGATGTTTTACCCACTGCGTCCATGAGTTTTACTTCTTCTGAGGCAAGTTGGGAAACTATCTGATACACTCGATCAATATCACTTCCTGTCGTTTGGATTTTAGCGTTTAATTCAATGATATGATTTCCTATGGCATCCAGTCTTTTTTGTAAATCAGAACATGTGTCAGTTAAAGACTCGGAATATTCATGGATATCAATTCCATATCCGGAAAGCAAAAGAACAGGATCAGTCGCTAAATGATTTGAGACCAAATCTTTCTTTAGAATATTTTTATTTTGGATCATTCGAAAAATAGAAAATACGAATGTAACAAAAACTATCAAACCACCAAAAAATAGGCTTGGTATTGGGAGTAGTCCGTAAATGGATTGATACCCAAACATACCTGCAAGGAGGAGAAAAAGAGCTAAATTGATAGAATCATTCCAAACCAAACGAGAGTAGAGTCTCTCTTTTTCACTGAAGATTTTCTGTTGTGGCATTGGTTTCCCTAATTTTTTGTTGGATTCATTTTTTTTGGCGCAATTTACCCAAAAAATACATCTAATGGTTAGACTATGATATTCACTAAAAGGGAAATTGAAGAACACTACCCGCTTTCGGAACGTTTGCGTTTGGAGAAAGCGAAATCACAAAATTCCGTCATTTATTGGATCAATGAATTGGTCCGTAGTCAAGTCAGAGGGGCTGAGGACGTGACAAGCCTCATCGAAGTCACAAAAGATTTGGTGATGCAAGTGGAAGACTTATATGCAGAAAAGGAAAATTCTGTGACGAATGCGACAGGGAATCCGTCAAATTCTATAGAGTCTGATTCCATTGAAGAACAGATCTCTGATTTATATGCGGAAAAGGAAATGTTGTTAAAGGAAACAAAAACCCATTCTATTTCTGAGGTGATTGCACTCATCCGAGGAATGGAAGAACAACTCAATTCGATGTATTCAGAATACGAAACATAAAACACATTCGGACAGGAACGAAATTAATGAGCAAATTTATAGACCCAAGTATTTTAGGTAAACTCGGAACCCTTAGCCAATCGGAAGCAGATGCATACCCATTTGGAATTGTGAAGGTAGATGAATCAGGTAAAATTTTACTCTACAATCAATATGAATCCCAACTTGCCAACGTTCCCATTCAAACAGCGGTAGGTAAAAACTTTTTCACTGAAGTTGCAATTTGTACCAATAACCGTATTTTTTACGGTAGATTCAAGGAAGGTATGATCTCTGGTGATTTGGACATCGCTTTTAATTATGTTTTTACTTACAAAATGAAACCTACCAATGTGGTGATCCATCTGTATCATGACAAAGCTACAAACTCAAATTGGATTTTTGTAAAACTAAGATAAATAAGAATCCAATCTTATTGGTAACGATCGGGGAGGGACAATTCTTTCCCCATTTGTTTTCATTCTAATAAATACAGTTTTTCCCTGACATATTCTTCTAACCCAGACAAACTGAAGAAATAACCAGTTTGTTTATCTTCTTCTGGGATCGGATGGCCAATTTTTTTTTCCAATTTTAAAACGAGTTCGCTGAAGAGGATGGAATCCATCCCACAGTCATAAATGAAGTGTTGGTCTGGTTTTGGAACTGATCCCAATATTGATTCGAGTATTTCAGGGATTGTTGTTTCCGAATTGATGGTTTGAATGTTTTTTCCTTTTTCTTTTAGTAATTGGAGCCTAAGGAATTCTTCAAAACACAAACTTGTGATTTTGGAATAGTCAGTTTTCCCGTTTGGTAATTTTGGAATTTCTTTTTGTTTCACAATCACCCTTGGCACATGACTACTTGGGAGTTCACTCCGTAATGTCTTGTAGATGGTATCGATGGGTAATGAAGAGTTCGAAAATAATCCAATTGTATCACCTGTTTCATGATTCACTGGCACACAAAAAAATTGACCTTCGAGTCCTAAACCAAGAATTTCTGATTCAATTCGATCCAATGACACTCGTTTCCCTTTGTGTTTGATAATCCGATCTTTCCTTCCTAAAAGATAAAAACCAAGTTCTGAATATTCTCCTAAATCCCCTGTTGCATAATATGAATTAGGTGGTAAAGAAGATAATACCCATTCACTGGATTGTAAGGAATAATATTGTTTTGAAACAAATGGACTTTTTACGAAAAGTTCCTCGTTTTCCTCTAAGCTTTGGAATTGAAATTCTACATTTGGTAAAAATTGGAATCTGTTTTGCCTGAGTGGGTCACGGTAACCCATTCCACCTGTTTCAGTGGACCCATAGATCTCAAGGATCGAAATATCTGATTTTTCTCTCAGTTCCCGAGCAAGGGGTACTGGAAATTTCATCCCAGATACGACGGCTCGTTTCGGAAGTTGGTGCCCTTGTGATAATGCTAATTGTAACTGGGGGGCAGATGTAATGCAGAGAGTTGATTGCGAAGTTGTGAATCCATCCCCAAATACAATGGGTAAACCCAATTGTTTTGGAAGTAAAAATCCCCAAAGGAGTCCGTAGAGATGGCAAAAGGGGACTTGGACTTGGATTTCCCTTATCCCATGCAAAAAACTTTGGATTTCTCCCTCGTTTACCCAAACTTCAAGTTCCGATTGGATCTCTTCCCACTGTTTCATTACAATTTTTGGGACTCCAGTGGATCCGGATGTCACTAAGCTAAACGAACGGTGGTTTGGTGTCTCTAAGAAGGGGAGGGGGAATTGTTGGAATTGAGTTGCTAATTTCGTTCCTTGCCAAAAAGGATCCACAAGGATCGGATGGTGGGAATCTAGGTCTTTGAAAAAATTGCCAGATAAAAAGTAATCTTTGTCAGCGAACCGTAAAAGAGAGGCCATAAAACAAAAATCCTCCCCCCGTGGTTTCGGAGGAAGGATTTCTTTTGTTTAGGTAGAATTGTTTTTAAGCGGCTTTTGGATTTCCCATTTTACGTTTCATGAGAAAACCTAACGCAGCTCCTACGACGATGAGACTTGCTGATACTTCAAACGAATTCTTACGTACCGCTTTGATGAGGTAAGCAGTAAATCCGTTGTCTGTATAAAAATCACTCACTCTTACTACATAGGATGGACGGTTTGGTGCAGGGATTTGGTCGATATGTAAGTACCAATCTTTGTGAGCAACACCATTGGAATTCATCCAAGAGTTAAAGAAGATGTAACCAGAAGTAGATGGTTTGCGAATGTCAGCACCTTCTGTTGGGTGGTTGAAGACACCTGGAACGATGATGGCCCAAGGGAAACCATTTTTATCGAGGAAGGAATCTTTTCCTTTTGCATCTTTGAAGTAACCTGGACGGAAAATTTGTCTGAAAACACCGTCAGTTTTTTGGTTGATCGCAAGGAAGTAGTTTAGGTGTCCCCCAACTAAGTTCTTAGTTGCATTCAAATCCACTGGTTCTTCGAAGGTAATGGTAACTTGAGCAGTGACTCCTCTTACAAAGTCATTGATGGTAAAAGTTGATCCAGCAGCAGGAGCATTTTTCTTTCCAAATAATGTTTTATCAGAACTTGGGAGGATTAATACACCACGTTTGAGTTGTGCTGGAGTTAATGTTCCACCAGTACAATCACCTGCAGTATTAGCAGTGTACTTCGGAGCAGAAGCACAACCATTCCATGGGTTTCCACTTCCATCTAGGTAACTGATTTGAACCGTTGCATTTGTTGGAACATCAAGTGAAAGTCTCAATTCATGATTGTAACCTGCACCTTTTGCAACATGCGTATAAGTTCCGCGAATGATTTTGACTTTGTTAGTTGGTGTTTTGTCCATCTCAGTACTGAAAACAGTTGAGTGGTCATTTAAGTCCGCATCCCCTGCAGAAGGGAACATGTCCTCAAATGCAATTGTATAACGTCCAGATCTTGCAATGGTTGCTAAACTTGGATCATCTGGGAATTCGTCAAAATTGTTGGCAATTCCATCGCAATCAGAGTCAACTGCTTGCACACAACCATTCACAGGTTGGAAATTTGTTGTATCTACATTGATCACAGGTGCTACAACAACAGTTCCCTCAGAATTGGAACCAGTTGCTGGTTGTTGTACTGGAGCTGATCCCACGATTTCTACAACTTCACCAGTTGTTGGGTTCACACCGACAACACTGATATCAACAGATACCACTGTAGGAGGAACACTGATTGGAATGGTGACTGAACCATTTCCGTCGGTAGTTCCAACTCCTACAACATTTGGTTCCCCTGTTGTGATGGATTCCGTCACAGTGACAGGAGCGTTGGTCACTGGACCTGCCTCATTCACAATCACAACCGTGACAGGTACTGTGATGTTTGTTTCAAAATTAAAATTTCCACCATTGGTTTGGTCCACCACAGTCGTTGTTGTTTCATTATTAACGGTTGTGGGAGCGGGTGTTGGCGCCGCTGGAGCTGGTGTTGGAGTGACTACGGAAGGAGTCTCGGAATCACTTGGTTCACCAGTGTTCGTATTGGCATCAGGAGTTGTGACTTGGCTTGGATCTGTTGTTTCCAATCCTACCACAGTAAACGTTCCATCACCATCATTTGCAGAAGCCGTTGTGGCCTGTGTGGTTCCGTCGCCGAGCCCTAAAAAGGGGAGTAATAACATTCCTTTTTTCTTATTGGAGCAATCCAGAAGAAAGAGTGGAAGCACCAAAAGAATGATCCATCGATTCATATTTTTTTCCTACCTGTATAGGGGATTAAACGACAAATATTGAAAATAATCAACGCTTTTGCAAAAAAAATTTAGGGAAATCCATGGGATTTCTGGGTAGAAGTACGAACAAGGATCAAAAAAAAGGACAATTTTTGAAACTGATCAGACATAATTGCTTAAAAAAACATCATTTCCCTTTTCTAGCGATATGGGCAACTGCATTTCCAAAAACAAAATTCTGGAAACGGACATCGCTAAACCCAACTTCTTTTAGGATGAGAGAAAGTGATTCTTGGTCGGGGTAAACTTTGGAAGAATGAGGGAGGTAATCAAACATTTCGTTTTGTTTCCCATACAACAAATACCCAAATAATGGTACAATTTTGAAAAAGTAAAAATCGGCAAAGAATTTCAGGAATTTGGGTCTCACACGACCAACATCCAAATTGACATACACGCCATCTTTCTTTAACACACGTTTGATCTCAAAAAGGCATTTTTTTAAATCGGAAACGTTTCTAAGTCCAAAACCCATTGTTACAATATCAAAACTGCCTTCGGGAAATTGTTTGAGGTCCATGGCATCTCCTACAATGAGTTTGACTTGTGTTTTTCCTTCTACTTTCGGGAAGGCATAGGATAACATCTGTTCTGAAAAATCGAGTCCTACCACCGTTTTAAGATGGGAATCCAAGGATAACCGATACGTGATATCACCTGTACCACAACATAGATCCAGTGCCGATGTTGCGTGAGGGACCTCTTTTTTTGCTTCCTTGACAACCCAATCCTTCCAGATTCGGTGTAGGAAAAAACTATTCCAATCATTGAATCTGTCGTAAGCTCTCGCGATTCCATCAAAGTTCTTTCTTACATATTCGGGTTTCTTTTCTTGGGAAGGCAGTTTGTATTGGTTCATAGAGGTCGATACATCCATGAATTGGACATTTTCAATTCCCGCAATTTTGATTTTTATTCTTCTTTTGGCTTTTTCGATGATTTCTTTGGCTTCTTTTTTGCGATTGTTCCTTGGATTTCGAAAATTGGAAAAAAAGGAAACAAGAATGGACTGTTTTCCGAAAGAACCATCCGCTGATGAGTTAGATTTGTTTTTTTCTCCCTTAGAACGAACAAGCCATTGGTTTCCAACCATTGCTTCCTTAGCCATGTTACTTGGTTTGCTTGGAACAGTGATTGGGATCAACACTGCTTTTGGTGAAATGGAAGCCCAAAAAAAAGTAAGTTTGGAAGTATTGGCAGGTGGAATCAAAGATGCATTGAATACTACAATAGCAGGGTTACTAGTCGCCATTCCTTCATTATTTTTCCATCGAATCATTGAGAATAAAATTCTATATGTATCGGAACTGATTGCAAAAGACCATACCAAAACAAAATGAAACTCAGAAAACCGAAACAAGAATCAAGTATTGATATAAGTAGTTTGATTGATGTTTTGTTTATCCTATTAATCTTTTTAATGTTAGCTGTTCGATTTTCAGAACCAACTTCTTCCCTCTCGTTGGATTTACCAAAATCAAAAACAGAAAGTATCGGAAATGAAACCTATGCTTTTAAAATCCAAATTAAATCTAATGGTGAACTGTATAAGAATGATAGTAAAATGGATATGAATACATTTTTACAAACCTTAGAGATCAATTCTGATCCAAACAAAACTGTCAGTTTAGAAGTAGACCAACACATAGAATTTGGAACATTTGTGAAGGTCACAGACATTTTAAAACAGAAAAATTATCAAAAAATAGAGATCAAAACAGAAAAACAATAATCTTTATAGGGAAGAAGATTGGACCAAATCGATTAAAAATTTGTATCGTTTGTTCTTAACTTTTTCCAGTAAAATTGTTTTCCCTTTTGCTTCTGAAGGAATTTTACCTAAAAGTTGTAATAATTGGCCAAAGTTTTGGATTTTGATCAATTGTAAAATCTCATTTCTAAACTGATTCTCTTCTGAATTTAAGAAGTCCTGTACAAATTCTTTTTCCTTCTCATCAACCTTCGTAATATGCCAAACTTCTTTAGAATTTGTTGGGCCAATTTTTGATTTCTGAATGAGATCACTTGGAATTTCAATCAATCGTAAAAGAGGTAATTCAAATACAAAAGTAGATCCTTGGTTCAACTCACTCTCTACTTGTATGGTTCCTCCTAAAAAATCAACTAATTGATGTGAGATGGAGAGACCTAGTCCTGTCCCTTCTTGGTAGGAACTACCTTGTTCAGTTTGTTGGAAAGCTTCAAAAATAGAATGGAGTTGGTCTTTTGGGATTCCAATTCCAGAGTCTTTTACGGTGAAACAAACCAAATCAATATTAGGTTCCAATCCTTGTTTAATTTGGATTTCCAAATTCACAAATCCTTGGTTTGTAAATTTTAATGAATTGCCTAGTAAATTGACTAATATTTGTCTAATTTTTTGTAGGTCTGCTTCATAAAATCGATTTTCTATTGTTTCTGGTTTTAGCAGTTCGAAATGAATTTGTTTTTCTGCAAATCGATATGAAAACATTGAAAACAATGTGTCCCATAGTTGCACTAAAGAAAATTTTTCTCTAGTTTCTGTCATCTTACCAGCTTCAATTTTAGAAAGATCTAATATATCATTGATCATTCCTAATAAATGTACACCATTTTCGTATAAAGAATTTACATACCCTTTTAAGTGGTCAGGTAAATTTGGATCCTTTTCTAGGATTTGTGAGAACCCAATGACTGCGTGTAATGGTGTACGAAGTTCATGTGTGATTTTAGAAAAAAATACAGATTTTGATTGGTTTGCTTTGATTGCTGCTTCGACTGCTTTTTGGAGTCGTTTATTTTGCAGTTGGATTTTTTGAGAATAATCATTTAATTTATCTTCCGCAAGTTTCCGGTCGGTGATATCAAACACAGTTGATTTGCTGATGACAAAATTTCCATTTTTATCATATGTAGGGATAGAGTTTAAACTCACAAAAAAAGTAGATTTATCTTTTCTAACAAACTCTAATTCAACCCCAGTTAATGTTTCATGAGGGAAGGAGTGAATGATTTGTTGGAATTTTTCGAAACTACTAGGTGTTAATAAATCATTAATTCGGAAGTTGCCAACAATTTCTTCTCTGGAATATCCTAACCAGTCCAATTCAGTATCGTTGATTGACACTAAAATATTGTCTTTGTCGAGAGAGTGATAACCGCAAGGAGCATTGTTATATAAATCTAAAATCCGTTCATAGGATTTCATTAAGTTCTCTTCGGCGATTTTCCTGTTAGTGATATCGATCCCTATCGATAACACTTCGTGCGGATAACCAAATTCGTTTTTTAAAATTCGATTGGACCAAGTAACTGTACGTTTATCATCTAAACCCACATACACATCAAATTCTTGGCGAATGTTTTGTTCTGGACGATGAAAGATATTCCACAATAAAGATTTGATTTCATTTGATTTTTCAAATGGTATCCGAAACAAATCCAAGACTAAATCTTTTCCCTCAGCTTTGTCTTTTGCCATTTGGAAAAATTCTTCAGCGTAGGGATTTACAGAATGGATGCGAAAATCAGGACTCCAACGAATGATGATTGAATTTGCGGTATCGTATATATCTTGGTATTGTTTTTCTTTTTCGCGAATGACTCTTTCAATTTCTTCAGCATTGATTAAATTCTTTCGGAATAAAATTTTCCTTAGTTTTTTTTCCCTCCTGTATGCATTATGATAAAAGTATGCAAAATACAAAAGGGTAGAAGCAATTCCAATGGATATGATTTGTTCTATCATTTTACTTCAAGTAATAACATTGTCATATCATCTGCAACTTTTCCTTCGGAATACTTTAGCACTTCTTCCGAAATCGAATCTAAAAATTGTTTAGCTGGTAAATTGAGATTTTTTTCAACAAGTTCCGAAAATTTTTGGTCTCCTAAATATTCTTCTTTTTCATTTGGTACTTCAAACATACCATCTGAAAATAAAAACAATCGATCACCGGATTGTAGTATGATGTCTTCATTACTTGTATTCAACTGATCTGGGAACATCATTAGACAAAAACCTTTTGTACCCAATTTTTGAATATTTCCTTTTCGAAGTAAAAACATGTTATGGTGGCCTGCCATCGAATAAGAAAGTAAGTTTTCCTCAGCACGGTAACGAATATAGATAGCACTGATGAAATGTGTACTAATTAAAGGAGTGAGTGTGTTGTGAATCCAATATAAACATTCGCTAGGTGACAAAAATGATTTGTTCATTGTTTTGAATGTTATGATTGCCATTAGAGATACCATTGCCGCGGCGATGCCATGACCAGTTACATCACCAAATAATATATCCAAATCTCCTGATGGAAGGACATCATAGGTAATCAAATCACCGCCAACTAAATCCATAGGTTTATAAGATGTGTATATTTCGTATAAGGGAGAGGGAGGGAATTGAAATGTTACCAGTTTTTCTTGGTTTGTTTTTGCTAACTCTAAATCTTTCTGAATGGCATACAACAAATCAATCCGTTCCTTTTCTAACGTTTTGATTTTGAGATGGGTGCGAATCCTCGCTAAAATTTCAGATTCCTGGAATGGTTTTGTGATGTAGTCAACGGCACCTGTTTCTAGTCCTTTTACAATATCACTTGTTTCATTTAACGCTGAGAGAAAAAGGATGGGTGTATTTTTATGACGTTCCATCGTCAAAAGTCGTTTTGCCACTTCGAGTCCGCTAATTCCTGGCAATAATATGTCGAGTAATATCAGATCAAAATCCAAAACATCCGCAAGTTCTAAGGCATACTCTCCATCGTACGCAACAGCAACTTCATAACCTTGGCCTAGTAAAATATGGGTGATGATTTCCATATTGGTTTCATTATCATCAACGACTAAAATTTTTGCGGCTAATTTAGAATTCACTATGCAAAAAGGATGATTTACAAAAAACTTTTGGCAAGGTTTTTTTAGGAGTTAAAAATTCTCTCCAAATCAAATGAGAAAGATCATCCACATTGATATGGATGCATTTTATGCATCAGTTGAACAACGTGATTTCCCAGAAATGAGAGGGAAACCAGTGGTTGTTGGTGGATCTCCTCATTCTAGGGGAGTGGTTTGTGCTGCCAGTTACGAAGCTAGAAAATTTGGAATCCGATCAGCGATTTCATGTTACCAAGCATACAAACTTTGTCCTGATGCAATTTTTACCCCTCCACGATTTGATGTATATAAATCAGTTTCAAAAGAAATTCGTAGGATCTTTATGGAATATACTGATTTAGTCGAACCATTGTCCTTAGATGAAGCATATTTAGATGTAACAACTAACAAACTAGAAATTCCACTTGCCAGTACAATTGCCAAAGAAATCCGAAAAAAGATTTGGGAAAACACTGGGCTCACTTGTTCTGCAGGAGTTGCAACAAACAAGTTTTTGGCGAAGATGGCTTCGGAAAAAAACAAACCAAATGGATTGTATGTTGTTTTACCAGGAGAAGAAATTTCTTTCTTAGATGAATTACCCCTTTATCAATTTTTTGGAATTGGGAAAAAAACTTTTGAAAAACTCCAACAATTAGGTTTTTCAAAAGGAAAGGATTTGAGAATGGCAGAGGAATCATTTCTTGTCCATGAATTTGGAAAAATGGGAGCTGTATTTTATCGAATGGCAAGGGGAATTGATGAAAGAGAAGTCATCCCTTTTCGTGATCCAAAATCCATTGGTGTGGAAACCACTTTCACTCATGATTCAGAGGATTTTTCTTATTTTTTACTCAAATTGGAATCTCTCGCAAAAGAACTTGAAATGAGGATGTTGAAAAAAAACAAAAAAGGTAAAACTCTTACCTTAAAAGTAAAATTTGAAGATTTTACAGTAAAACAAAAATCAATTACTTCTGACGTTGTTTTCTTCTTGGCAGACAACCTTTTCCAACAATCCTCGAACATGTTGGCAAATGTTTGGAAAGATAATTTTGATCCTCCTAAAAAAATTAGACTTTTGGGACTATCAGTTACCAATTTTTATGAAAAAGACACATCGGAAGACCAACCTTCCTTATTCGGGTAATATATGTTAGATGATGAAAACGATTTAGAATCTTTAGGACCATTAAAGGTATTGAGAGTCAAAGGGGATCCTGATGCACCTACAGTAGTTTTGTTTCATGGTTATGGTGCGAGTGCATTTGATTTATTCCCAATCCATGAAGTTCTTGTCACAGACCAAAAATTCAATTGGGTTTTTCCACATGGCCATTTGAGTATTCCTCTAATGCCCGGGTATTCGGGACGTGCCTGGTTCCCCATTGATATGGCCGCCTTAGAAGAAGCGATACGAAAGAATGATTTTCGAAATTTTGCAGACAAAGACCCAGAAGGTATGGATATCGCGAGAGCTTCCGCCTATTTGATGTTAGAAGCATTAGGTGTTCCATGGAACCAATTGATCTTAGGTGGTTTTTCGCAAGGAGCAATGCTTGCTACTGATATTACACTCCGAAATGAACTAATGTCCAAAGGTTTAATGATCCTTTCTGGAGCCTTAGTCAATGAATCTCTTTGGAAAGAATTGGCACCTAAAAAATCTAACCTAAGGTTTTTCCAATCTCATGGTGAATACGATCCTATTTTAGGTTATGCCAATGCGAAAAAGTTGGAAAAATTACTTCGAGGTTCAGGTTTGTTAGGAGAGTTCATCTCTTTTCCTGGAGGACACGAGATTCCTGCTCCTGTTGTACAAGGAATTAGCCGTTATCTGAATAGTTTATCCTAATTCTAGGGCAAACTTAAAAATTGAAGTGTCAATGAGGGAACAGGTCTGTCTAAGTTCTGGATGGTTGATATGAAACATTATTTTGCACTCGTTTTCGTTCTGGGGATGTCCCAATCGTTAATTGCACAGAACTTTGATCACAAACATAGTGTTTGGGACTTGTTACTCAAAAAACATGTCAAAAACGGACTTGTCTCTTACAAAGGATTTATCTCTGACTCATCCCAATTGAATGGATACCTTGACCAACTAACAAAAGTTTCTGATAGTCAGTACCAATCCTTCTCTGAAAAAGAAAAACTCAGTTTTTTGATCAACGCTTACAATGCTTTTACAGTAAAACTGATTGTGGACCATTACCCAGTGGACAGTATCACCGACATTGGATCGCCTATTTCTAAAATCAATTTGGCGAGAGGGATTCCTTGGAAAAAAGAATTTTTTAGCCTACTTGGGAAATCCAGACACCTAGATTGGATTGAACATGAAAAACTGAGAAAAGATTTTATGGAACCAAGGATCCATTTTGCGATTGTATGTGCTTCCATTGGATGCCCGATTTTACAATCCGAAGCTTACACACCTACTTATTTAGAAAAACAATTACAAACTGCAAAACTAACATTCTTAAAAAACCCTAAGAAAAATTCTTATGATAAGAATACAAATACCTTGTATCTAAGTAAGATATTCAACTGGTTCCAACCTGACTTCACCAAAAAAATGTCACTCATCCAATTTGTACAAGATGGATTTGAAGATACGATCAAACCTGATGCCAAAATCATTTACAATGAATACAATTGGGATCTGAACGAGTTAAAATAAAGTCCTAATTCGATCACTTAAGATTTAAGATCGAAAGTTTTGATGATGAATTGGTTCTGTAAATTTTATGAGACCAATTTTAGTTCGTAGGTGATCGTTGCGGTTTTCTCCAAGGTTTTAGCTACGGAACAATACTTTTCTAAACTCAAATCAATTGCTCGTTTCACTTGTGCTTCTTGGAATTCTCCTTTTACATAAAATTTCATATGAATTTTTTTAAAGAGATTGGCTTCTTCTACTTTTTCACGGTCTGCTTCCACATCCACTGAATAGTCTTTCACTTCAATGCGGTATTTGTTTAAGATCATGATGACATCAATGCTACTACAACCAGCAAGTCCCATGATGAGAAGTTCCATTGGCCTGGGACCAGAATTTTTACCACCAATTTCAGGTGAGGCGTCGATACGAATGGAATTACCAGACTCGTTAGTAGCTTCTAAAACAAAGGGGGATTCAATACGTTTTAAATGAATGTGCATAAATCATGTTCCACAAGGGCGGGGTTTTGCCCCGCCACTTTTCCACTATTTATTCGGTTGTGGTGTGTAACGTAAATAAGGTTTGATTGTGCGAAACCCTTTTGGGAATTTTTTCTTTGCATCCTCATCGGACACTGATGGTACGATGATTGTATCTTCTCCGTCTTTCCAGTTTGCAGGAGTTGCCACACTGAATTGAGAAGTGAGTTGTAAAGAATCAATGACCCGAAGTAACTCATCAAAATTCCTTCCAGTGGAAGCTGGGTAAGTAAGAGTGAGTTTTACTTTTTTATCTGGTCCTACAACAAACACAGATCGAACGGTAGTTGTCTCACTTGCATTTGGGTGGATCATATCATATAAATTAGAAACTTTTTTATCAGCATCTGCAATGATTGGGTAATTTACTTTTGTATTTTGTGTTTCGTTGATATCAGAAATCCAACCTTTATGGCTGTCCACAGGGTCAACGGAAAGTGCAATTACTTTCACATTTCTTTTTTCAAACTCAGGTTTGATTTTTGCCACATAACCTAACTCAGTTGTACAAACTGGAGTGTAGTCTTTTGGATGAGAAAATAAAATCCCCCAACTTTGTCCTAAATATTCATGGAAGTCAATTTTACCTTCCGAAGTTTCCGCTTGGAAATTGGGTGCTTCATCGCCGAGTCTTAGTGCCATCTCGTGTTTCTCCTATATGGGTCAGATACTTCCCAATATTGAAACTGCACCTGCAAAAGCAAGAAAAATATACAATTTATTGGACGCTTTGTCTATTTTAGCAGAAAATTCTAGGTGTTTTCTACTTTTTAGTCCTTGTAAACGAACCGTCCCAATCCAATTCCGGAGGTGTTTCGATATAATATTGGCATCGTTCCAAGAGAAGTTTACATGCTTCATCGTGAGAAGACTGATATAAAGTCTCAAACTGCCGTTTTGCTTCCGGAAATTTACGATTAAAATAAGAGAATAGAGCTGTTTCGTAGGCATTCACGAATTTTTTGTCTTCTTCTGTCTCTTCTCCCTTTTTGCATCTCACTTCATACAGAGTGACCGGTTTTGATTTTCCTTTCACACGCACTGTATCTAGTTTTCGGGTGAAAAAATGATCTTTGATTTCATCATGTACAAATTCTGAAACGAGGATACAGACCCCATAATCCTTACCAGCGGCTTCAAGCCTTGCTGCTAGGTTGACTGTGTCTCCCATCATGGTATAGGAAGCGAGAGCGTCGGTCCCCATAAAACCCACTTTCGCATAACCCATGTTAAGCCCAATTCGGAATTTCATATCATGAGCTTCTGGAATATAAGCGTTATTTTGGATCCATTCCTTTTTGAGACCTTCTAATTTGTCTCTCATTTCCACACTAGCAGATACTGCTTTTAAACAGTGGTTTTCAACATCAAGTGGTGCATTAAAAATTCCAACGATGGCATCCCCAATGTACTTATCCAAAACTCCATCATGTTGTTTTAGAATGAGAGTCATTGCTGAAAGGTATTCATTGAGTAGGTCAGCAAGTTCCTTTGAATTTAGTTTTTCAGAAATGGTACTAAAACCTGCAATGTCAGAGAAAAAAGCTGTGATCACTTTTTCACTTCCTTGTTTTAATTTTTCCAAATCTTTTAATGCTTCTCCCACAACAACAGGGTCCACCATACTTCCTAAAACCCCTCGCATTTTTTCTCTTTCTTTGAGCCCTGAAACCATTTGGTTTAAAGCAACGGTAAGATTTCCAAATTCGTCATTCCCACCATCATCAAAATGTACATGTAAATTCCCTTGGCCTACATCTTCTGCACTTCGTATGATTTTACGTATCTTTTGTACAACAACACCAGAGATAAAAATCGCAAATAAAATCGCGACCATACAAATTGTGATCGCAGTGAATACAATTTGGTTTCGATTGTCTTTGATGGCACGGATACCATCTGTTCGGTCCACTAACGTTCGAATAAGTCCCGAAAAATTATCACGTAAGACCATCAATGGAACATTCTCAGCTTCTAATAAATGTGTTCCATCTAACTTCCACATAATTTCTTCAGATTCACTTCTGGAATGGCCAAAACTTCCATCCGGGAAGAGTTTCTTTAATTCTTTTGTGGGCGTTTCTTGTTCTGCAGTGATGATCCATTTCCGAATGGCTTTCCAACGATTGCGTTGTTCCTCTCTCGCTTCTGGGTCTTGGTAGTATTTTTCATACTCTAAAGGATCCGTTTTAAACTTTAAGAGTACCCAATCTTCCAAGGTTACATCACGTAAACTTCGTAGGGACTCGATTTTTTCCTCTAATTCCTTGGGAATTGGATACCGCAATGAAACTTCGTCATAAATTTTTTCTCTACCAGTTACCAGTTCATTGTACGATTTATAATAACTTGTAAATAATTTGTCTTTAGCAGGTGGAATAGGTGGCTTTGCATTTTTTAAGTATTGAATTCTTTCTCTTAATTTTGGGATGAGTTGGGAAAGTTCATTGGTGATTCGGTAATCTTCTTTGATCACCTCTCGATAGTCACCTAATTTTGATTTGATGCCAATTAGGTTAAAGGCACGTTTGGTAGAGTTTTGATGGCGGAATAGGGGAGAATGCAGTGCTTGGATTTCTCTATCTCTCCACTCATAAACATACTGTTTTTCGTTTTCTTCAACCGATGTGATATCATCAGAAAGTTTTTGGAAAGAATCGACCAAACTACTTTCCATTTGGTCAAAATGATCTATTTTTGCTAATGGAGATGTATTATCAATAATCTGAGTGTCAAATGAGGCAATAGAAGTTTCCCCTTGGATCATTGCTGAAATAGGGAATGTTTGGATTCGGAATAATTTTGTATCGAGACCTAATTCTTCTAATTTTCTCTTTTTGGAGTCCGCATAAAACTTTGCAATGAACAGATCCAGTTTGGATTTATGATTTCGAATTTCCTTCTTAATGTTTTTGATATCGAGTTCCCATTTTGATTTTGCTTCATTTTCCTCGGGAGTAGGTTGTTTGATGATATCTAAATACTTTTCTTCATTTTTTACATACGCTGCTGCAAGATTGACTAATGTATTCCAATCTCGTTCGCTGATATTACGATTGGATGCTTCTCTTAGTTGTTGTCGAATTTCTCTTTCTAACATTGTTACATCATCTTTGGTTAAGTAGACCGAAAAAAATGTATCAAATTTCTTCAGAACTTTAGATGAACCTAGGGAACCAAATAAATTGGTTTTGAATCCAAAAACGGAAACCGTTTTTTTCTTGGTAACAAGTTTTGCTGTTTGGTATTTTTTTAATTCTTCCTGCTGTTTTTCAATCCGCGATTTGAACTCTTCAATGCGGATTAAATTTTGAGAGATAGATTCAATCTCCATCACAAGTCCTGCGATAAAGTTCTTTGAAACAGCGGCTTGTTTCTCATAACTTTCGGAAAGGATCGCTGTTTGTTGGCGGACGGTGATGATGGACAAAAGTAAAATGGTTAAGGCGATCAGAGTTCCAGTAAACCAAGCAAGTTTTGCACGAATCCCTTCCGATAGGATCTTCCAAAGGGATAACAATCCCGACTGAATCATTTTTAAAAATTCCATAGGCTCTTCATAATAATAAAAAGGCAAAATGCAATTGCAAGATTTTTTGTCTTTCGACTCTAAGTTTGTTAGGTGAAGGAAACGAATGAATCCTACCCGAATCGATTCAATCAGCATTTTTGCTTGCTATTTTTCACTTTCTCGGTAGCGTTCTTTTATCCAATGTCTATCAATCGATTTGATTTAATCGCTATCGGGGGCGGTCCTGCCGCTCAAAAAGCTGCTATCCAAGCAAGTAAACTCGGCAAAAAGGCTGCTATCATTGAAAAAGATCCTTATTTAGGTGGTGGTTGTGTCCATTGGGGGACAATTCCCTCCAAATCTCTCCAGGAAACTAGCCGGTTTTATAGGAACTTAAAACTTTCCAATCTACACGGATTACAATCCCCTCAAACAACACAACTCACCCTCCAAGAGTTAATGTTTCGTGCCTCAACTGTCATCGAAAAAGAAGAAGATGTGACCAGGGAACAAATGATCCAAAACCGAGTCACAACTCTCACGGGTTGGGGGAAAATTGTAGATCCAAACCAAGTCGAAGTAACGGACTCGGCAGGTAGGAAAAAAGTTTACGAAACGGAAAACATTCTCATCGCAACTGGCAGTAGCCCAAGAAGACCGTCGAATGAAAACATTCCTTTTGAAGAAGGATTAGTTTACGATAGTGATGGTTTGTTTGCGATGAAAAAGATGCCAAGCACATTAGCTGTGATTGGTGCAGGTATCATTGGTTCCGAGTATGCTACAATTTTTGCTCATATTGGAGTCAAAGTTCACCTATTTGATTCACAAAATCGAATCTTGGGTTTTTTAGATGAAGATATATCCAATGAAATGACTCGGATCATGCAAAATGCAGGGATCCAAATCCATGTCGATTCATCGATCACCAATTATAAAAAAATTTCCGATGAAGAAGGATTTGAGCTTACAACAAACAAAGGTGAGGTGGTGAGAGTCAACCAAGTCCTAATTTCACGTGGGAGACTTGGGAATGTTGATAACCTTGGACTGGAATCTGTAGGGATCATACCAAATGACAGAAAACAAATCCAAGTGAATGAAAATTACCAAACCAATGTACCTTCGATTTACGCTTGTGGAGATGTAATTGGATTTCCAAGTTTAGCATCAGTATCTATGTACCAAGGTGCTTATGTCGCAAAACATATGTTTGGTCACCCTTCAGTTCCTGTTGATGCAGAAGGATTCCCAATTGGAATTTATACACTACCAGAAATTGCAACCATTGGTCCCACAGAAGAAGCTTTGAAAAAACGAGGAGTTTCCTATGGAGTTGGTCTTGCAAAATTTGATACAATTACTAGAGCTCAAATTAGTGGTGACCAAGTTGGATTACTCAAAATCCTATTTGATAAACAATCGAGGCGAGTTCTTGGTGTTCATATCATTTCAGACAAAGCAACAGAACTCATAGCTCTTGGACAATGTGTTGTGAACCTGAAAGCACCCATTGAGTATTTCACCGAACATATTTTTAATTACCCAACAATGATTGGTGCCTATAAAAATGCTGCCAATGATGCCCTTTTGCGCGAAAAATAATCTGAGTTTTTGAGAATTGGAGGTCCCCCAATTGTTTTCTTTTACAGAGAGGAATGGGATTTTACTTGTCAGAGACTCGGTTTTACGAACACATACAAGATTGTGTCCGACAATTCTGTCTCTATGAGTCAAATCTACGAAAGAAGTCATAAACGAATTTTTGACTTTCTTTATAAGTACACTCAAAACGCGGACACAGCCATGGATTTGATGCAAGACAGCTTTTTAAGTTTCCATAAACATTATGGTAATGCTGGTCTCTCGGAAGAGAAGTCCATCATGGTTCTGTACACCATCGCTCGCAATTTATCCATTAATTATGCTAAAAAATTTTCCACTTCGAGGGAGATTGCTTCCGACGAAATTGAATTCCATAGCCACAATCCAAAATTAGAAACAAAGGCAGAATACCAAGATTTGGAAGACCGTTTGTATGGTTTTTTAAGTGAACTTTCGGAAGAGGAAAGGTCTGCCTTGTTGTTAAAAAACGTAGAAGGATTCCAACTCGTTCAAATCGCGGAGGTCTTAGGAGTTTCTGTTTCCACCGCCTCAAGGCTTGTCATCAAAGCCACTGAGAAAGTATTGGCCATAGCAAAAAGGGAAAATCTGGTTCCAGATTAAAACGAATGAGCGAATTAGAAGACCAAAAACACATAGAAGCGTTGGAAGCCCTTTTGCGAAAACCGTCCAAAGTGACTGAGCAGGTGGAATTCCCAAATTGGGAAACATTGGTTACACGTTCCCCTCGCGAAGAATGGAATGGACCATCCTCTAGACCAAACAAAGTCCTCTCTTTTTTTCGGAAACCGGCAGGTCTTACCCTTGTGGGTGGGACTAGTTTTGCCATCGCAGCAGCCATATTGTTTGTTTTTCTCATCAAACCTAAAACCACTTCTACCGAAGTGTCTTCCTCGGCAGTGATGGAGAAAAAACGCGAGATTCTCTCTCCACTTTCTGTTTCTGTATCCCAAGTAAAGGGGAATGTTTTTGTTTTTCCAGCTGGCAGTGCTACGAAAGTACCATTGGTAAATAAATACCAAATCACTTCGGGAGATGTCATCACAACGGAATTGGCATCCCAAGTAGACTTACAGTTTGAAACTGGTTCTTGGTTACGAATCAATCCCCAATCGGAAGTCATTGTTCAGTCGTTACAAAAATCTGATCTAGGATCATTTTCACAAAAGTTCTCTGTGAAAAAAGGAAAACTTTTTGCTTCTGTTTCTAAACTTTCGAAAGACAGTGAGTTTATTGTCCAAGCAGGAGAACACCTTACGCAAGTTCGTGGAACTATTTTTAGTATTTCCTACGATGGACTTGTGGAGACAGTTGCGGTGCGAGAAGGATCTGTTGCTTTCGGGGATTTAATCCTAAATGCTAAACAACAAGCAGTTGTTAAACAAGGAGAGACATTCCCTGTCATTGCCTCTCAATTGAGTCCCAAAGAAGATAAGGAACTCAAAGCTTTTTATACCCAATCCATACTTGCCAAAGAGTCATTACTTTACCTTGAACATTCTCGTTTAGAATTGGTTCGTTTAGAGGATGGAACCGAATACCGAGGTGTGATTTTAGGACAATCGGAAACCCATCTCCACTTCCAAGGGATGGATGGAAAGATCGAAATCCCCATCAAAAACATTCTCGAAACCGAAAAAATCCGTTAAAATTCATAAGTTTTTTGACAAGATTTCCTTTTTCTGAAAGGCTCTTTACCGAATACCTCTAAGATCATATAAAGGAAATTATGCCAGAGAATCACAAAAAAAACTTTCGATTTCGTTATCTCATCGATAAAGAATTCCAATTAAAATTCTTAGCACATTATTCTCTTCTGTTTATTTCTGGGGTGATTGTCACTCTTTTGTTCTTATATTGGTTGAACCAATCCAAATATGATGGTGGGGCAGTGTTCCGCCTTCGTCAGGATGCACAAACAGTGTATTGGAAAGTGGAAAACGAAGATGCGGCTCCAGGTGAAGCCAAAGAAAAGTTTGTACCACGGGAAATTTATCTGCCCAATTACGACCACCAACTGAATTTATACACCATCCAATTTGATGCAGTGGTGACACTTTCTGTCTTATATTTATTGTTAATCACAGTTTTCTCCATTTTCAAATCACATAAAATGGCAGGTCCTGTCTTTAGCATCAAACGTTCCTTGCAGAGGATGGCTTCTGGAGACCCAATTGAAACCATTCGGATTCGAAAAGGGGATGAATTCCAAGAGTTAGTAGAAGTGTTGAATGAAGTGATCCAAAAGAGGATGAACGACCAAAACAAGAAGTCTACATAAGATTTCTATGTCACATGAAAGTAGGGGCGGCCCCCGCCCCGAATTGGGTGGTGGAGGCGGGCCTTGTGGGCTTTTTTCCCAAATCCAACCCTAGCAGAATTTTCATAAAACGTCCACTCCAACCTTCTAATCAAAAAAAATTACAAACAAAAGTTCATCTTTACCACCGAATTACTTCCAGACTCAAACATAACGCACACATTTTATTTTGATTCTAATCCAAATAGAATTCATTTTCCAAAATACAAAAAATCCAATTCATGATTCCGATTGACTTTACTGAATGAATTGGGATACACTTTCTCCGATATGAAACTACCTGGAAAATCGATTATCGTAGGAATCATTCTTTTGGGAATGATCTTAGTAACAAATTGTAACCAGCCAACGCTTGCTAGGCTCAGTAATGACAATATCTTAGGAGCTGATGCAAAGGCAGAACTTCTCCAAGCTTCGAAAAGAATTGATAGTGTCAAATTTGCGCCACTCGGAGTGAACTCGTCTGGAGCAGAAGCTTCTTCAGCACTTCTCAACGGTGTATTGATTCCAATCCTTGCAGAAATTAATCCTGATAAGTATTATAAACGAGATGGAGTTGAAGCTTGTGTAAAGAATATCTATATACTAGGATTGGCACTTCCCAATTATGCTTCGGTCGAACTCTCCTGTAAAATAGAGGAAGTCACTACCTTTGATTTTTTGAAATAAACAAAAAATTAACATAATAATTCTATGTCACATGAAATTCAGGGCGGCCCCCGCCCTGAATTGGGTGGTGGAGGTGGGCCTTGTGGGCTTTTTTCCCAAATCCAAACCTAACAGATTTTCATCTTTCTTTCAACAAACTCCTAAAATCCCAAAATTTTTTCTTCCCTTTTGTTCATGTTTTGTTCCTGTTGGACCACTTATTCATCACCTAACTTAAATTGATTATGATTGATCAAAATCGAAACAAACTGAATCATTTGTTTCAAATACAGAATATTCAATCAGAACATACACCAGCAATATACCCGATGTAGTTTTGCCACCGATCGTAGAGGAAATCCTTTCGCATCGCGAAAGATTGGAGCGTAGAGCGGGATCGCATTCCAGGAAAAAGATTCAAACATTGGTTCCATTTGCGAGGCACATTCGATAGCTGTTTCAATGGGACTTATTTTGATTTGGAATACTATGAATTATGAAGCAATATGTTACTTCCCATAATCAATCTTATGTCGCATAACAGGTGTCATAATTTGTGCAGAAAGGCACATCGGTAACACTTTAGATCACTCACATGGGTGACATTGAATTGGCTGATGCACAAGCGATACGATTGGTTCCATCAGTAACGAATGAATACCAATGCGAAACGAACCTTATTTTGTACCACAGGCTTTTTTCTTTAAGTCTTCACAAAGATAAGAACCTACCAATCTTTCTGCATCACATCGAAATTTTGCTGATGCTTTCGTTTCGGTACTCCCTGTAACTGCAGATGCGAATTCTGCACAGTACGTATACGATTGGTAAATCACAAGTGAACATGCTAAATAATCTAAATCGGCACGTTCACATTTTTCATAAGAATCGCTAGTCTTCGTACATTGCACTAAGAAGAGTAAAACTACAACGAGGAAAGTTTGTCGAATGCTCACGTTGTTAGTTAGACAAAACTATGGGTTTGAAGTGGAATTTTTTTTCTCGAGGATGGCATTCGTTTCCACATACCGAATAGAAGGATTTTGTTTTAATTCCATTTTTAATGTTTCTAATCCAGGGTCCACATCGAACTGAATTCTATAAGCGGGTTTGAATTTAATGTGGAGTTCCAACTGATACGTACCGAATCCCTGGAGAAGTTGTTTCCATTCCTCCATTGATAACTCTTTCTCAGTACCAACAATGTAATCACCACGATGTGAAATTTGCTTCATAGGAACATTTGTCAGGATTGGTTTTTTACGTTCTGGCATACTGTCCTTCACCCCTTGCGCGCATGTAACGTAAGGGATGAGAAGAATCAATAGAAAAAGTTTATTGAAGAGTTGCTGTAACACCCGTCACCTGATTGATGTGTTTCACAGAATCTTCAGCATTAATTGATTTACCGTATTTTGTATTAGAAGCAATTGATGCAGTTGCTGTTCCTCCATCAATTAATTTTTGGATAACTTCTGTATAGTTTAATTGTGGGTTGTATGCTCTGATAAGTGCAGCCACTCCTGCTACGTTTGGTGTCGCCATAGATGTTCCATTATAAAGTCCATAACTATTGCTGGAAGGTGCCCAAGCATAAAAATAGAGACCTCTTACGAACATCCCACCCCAAGTTGTTGCATCGTTATTCGAATAATATCTATAGCCGATCGTACATTGGGTATTTCCAAGACAGTTTGTTAAAAAATCAGTTTCATAATAACTTACAAAAGGTTGTCCTGATTTTTCACAGAAAACAGAAAAGGCGATATCTGTTGGTCTTACCTGATTTTTAAAACTTAAATAGGATCCTAAGAATGGATCACTGTTCCCTGCTCTATAAGTAGCTATTCCATAATCACTACAACTAATATCCGAAGCATCTCGTTTAGCTTCAACAATTACTTGATGAGATACTGTAATGTTAGTTGCTCCAGTAGGTAAATTAAAGGTTTTATAAGTCCCTATTCCCATGTTTGGATCTAGTTCGGTTGCATATACAGTTGTGTTAGTCAATGCCCAATTATATAAAGTACAGTCATTCGGTATTGTTAGAATGTTAAAACCTGAACAATTACGATTTACCCATGTATAATTATTCACTCCACCACTTCCGGTTACAGTCCAACCAGTATGGCTATTAGTAGCTTCGTCCGATTTTAATTCAGTGCCAAATATACTGTAGATGTTAGTGCCCGGAGCTCCAAAGTCCACAGCTCGATTGCTTGCAGTTGTTGTTGTATCATAATTGGAGAAATCAGCTAGCGCGTAATTTTGATCGAGTGCCGCGATACAAATTAAGTTTGCATTCGTATTTTTGCATGGATAGGATGCACCAGTACTTAGGTTCCTTGTCTCATTTCCAGCAGCAACGACAACAATCACATCTCGAGTTCTAGCAAATTCGATAGCATCATTGATAGCAGAACTATAACTATCCCCTCCTAAGCTCATATTGATTACAGAAGCACCATTTTGAACTGCAAAATAAATCCCATCGGCAACGGTTGTGTTAGTTCCCCCACCGATCCCTAATACACGAACAGACATAAGTTTGGCAGATTGGCAAACTCCAGAAATCCCTTTATTATTATTGCCTACGGCACCAATGGTTCCAGCTACGTGACTACCATGGCCTTCCTCATCTTTGGGATCATTGTCTCCAGAAGCAAAGTCCCAACCATGATTAGGACATCCTCCACCAATCGTATTTCCATTCTTATCTTTACAACTTGCGGAACCATCCCACATATTTGCTGCTAGGTCTTCATGGTCATAGTTGATACCTGTATCAAGCACAGCGACGATGATAGAACTACAGTTTGAAGTGACATCCCAAGCACCTAATACTTTCATATCTTTCCCGATTGCAGCTGCTCCAGGAGGGTTATTCGTAGTATAAGATGGTGAGGATATGGTTTGATTTGTGTTATTTAAACCCCAAAGTTTACCAAAATCTGTATCATTTGGTGCGGCAGCTTGTGCATAGTAGTAGTATTTTGGTTCGGCATACTCAACATTGGGATCTTTTTTGATTCTGACAACTGCCTGTTCAACAGTTTCTCCTTCTGAAATAAATGCAGAAGTGAAGTGCGCTCTTGGACTTATATGATTTACCTGTAGTCCCAATGCTTTCGTTTTGATACCTAACTCTGCATTAGGAATTTCCTGTTTAAACTTGATCACGATTTCATCGGGTGAATATTGAGGTTTTGCTTTTTTATAGTCTTTAGGATCTGTAGTTAAAATTGTCTTAGTTCTGAGATGGTCCCAAACAGGATCTGAATCATTCGGATTCGATATAAGAACGGTTGAACCAAGTAAGAATATTGCAATAATTGATTTTGTAAATTTTTGTATTGAGTATGTTTTCATTTCATTTCTTCCTAACAATTCGTATTGATTGATTACGGTACAACCGCGGATACTTGTGTCGATGGTGCTCCACCGGTAGTTTTATATTTCCCGAATGCATATACTTTAAAATACCAAGTGCCTGCAGAATTTACAGTGACCGTTTTGCTAGTCGGAGTTGTTCCTCCAGTATAAGGCACGTTATCGCAGAATATTGTCGAACCATTCACACTTGCCGGATCAAAACCTGTTGTTTTACTATAACATACCTTATATCCGCCATCCGTATCATTTGGTGCTTTTTCTTTAGCAGCTGTCCATGCGATTAACACATCTGCACCCGACTTACCTGTTCCCTCCAGATTAATATCTGCCGAGGATGCAGATCCATTGTTCCCGTTGGTACTGGTAACTCTTGCTATTGCAGTTTTTGCACCAGTTGCTGTAGGTGCAAAATTAACCGTAAAAGTTGTACTTTGCCCTGGAGTGAGAGTGGAAGAGCCAACTGAACTCGTAGTAAACTGATCTGTATTGGTCCCAAATTCATTTACAGCAAGCCCTGTGAGAGTTGCGGTTCCATTATTCGTGATGGTTACTTGCTTTTGCGAAGCTGAGTTACCTGGCCAAACTGCTCCAAACGTTGGTAGAGTTCCACCAGAAGTATACGAACTAGAGTTATGTGAAATGTCAATGGTTGGAACTGGTTTTACGGTTGCTGTACCGTTCACAGTAAATATAAAATTGGAGGGCGTTGCGTTCACTGTAATCGTTGCTGATTTTGAAGTTGGAGTTGTATTTGCTGGTGAGAACGTTACATTAAATGTAAATGTTCCATCCTGTGCTAACGTTGATCCATTCGCAACGGAAACTGCAGAAACTGTAAACTGTGCATTGGAACTCTCCACAACGGGAGTTCCTAAAGTCGAAGAGAGACTTCCTGTGTTACTGATTGTGAACTGGATCGGTGTTCCAGAAGACTGTTCTTCCACACTGCCCATACTATAACTTCCATTACTAACGATTTCAGTTGCTCCTTGAGAGAGTGCCAACCGCGCTGCAGTAGCTCCCCCTGTCCCTGTGAATGTGAGTTGGAAAGCAGAAAGAGCAGGATCAGAAGTGGATAACTTTACGACGGCAGTTTTAAGACCAGTTGAAGTTGGTTTGAATCGCAAACTAAAGGTTACCGAAGCATTGGGAGCAAGTGTTGTTTGGTTCGGTTGTGTCAATTGGAAGTGTGAACTATCGGTTCCACTGATGGTGACTATCGGGGATCCTGGCAAAGTCAAGGATGTGGTTCCTTTGTTTTGGATCGTGAGAGTCGCTAATTTTCCATTGGTAGTAAGGATGGGTTCGGTACCGAGATCAATGCTTGCACCACTTTCTCTGACAACACCTGAATAGGTAACTTCTAACTTCGGTGCACCTACGTCCGTTCCCCCTCCACCGAGGCCTAAGAGTGCAAAGGCAGCTCCACCGCCACCACCCCCTGCTCCCGGGCAAGATATAAACGTAAAAATAGAAAATAAGGGAATTAGAATGTACTTTTTTTGCATGTGATTAGGGCCCAACGTCCGATTTTTTGACCAGTATAATTCACGTTCGTCTATGTTCAATCATACTGTATTCAATCCATAGACTTCCAAACCGTTAAAAACGGTGCAAAGGCATTTTTAGAACGTAAATTCTGGTTTGATCCAAATTTTTTTATTATAAATGAAAATAGTTTGCTTGTGAGTTGTGATTTCTAAAGTTTAATCGTTGTTTGGTTCTATCATAACACATTAAATTGTAAAGATTTTCACTACTGATCAATCAAAGCATTGCTTTTATTTCTGAAGTATGGTAATATCCAGTATGGTATATTATTTCATTCTCACAGCCATTCCCTTTGCCATCGTTTCTGCTTTTTGTATCCATTGGATCACCTTGAGCGAAGAATCGAATCCAGAAAAACGTTTAGAGATTTCCCGAGGGGTATATTTAGGATTTTCGTTCCAAGTGATTGTTTTTGCTTGGTTATTATTCCAATTAGGTCATTCACGTTTTGCCTTTCCAGTTGTTGCAATCGCCTTTTCTATGCTAGGTGACTGGTTCAATTTACAATTCCCATTGGCGAAAAAATATATGAAAGATCCTGTTTTAGGTGGCATCTTTAGTTTCGCCATTGCTCAAATCTTTTTTTTATTGGCCATTCGCCAATTGATCACTTGGGAAGAATTGTATTCTAGTCCGAGACCCTTCCTCATTACTTTACTTTTTATCATATTGCCCGCTTTGATTTTCTATTTTAGAGTGTACAATCCGAATCGTTCCAAATGGGTGATGGCTTCTGCGTTTATTTATGGAATCATTTTGTGTTTTTTTGTGTCCCTATGTATTAACGCCTATTTGTTGTATGGTGGTGTTTGGATTTATTTGGGTATTGGAGCAGGATTTTTCCTTCTCTCAGATGCTGTGATGGGAGAAACAACAATCAATGGTACAAGACATCCAAAATGGGAATTTCAAGTTCCATGGATTACCTATCTAATTGCTCAGTGTTTTTTACTCGTTGGTTTTTTTCTTGTTTCCCATACTAGACTACTTGCTCATTAAAATGAAAACTCTGAATCCATTTTAAGAGAGTGAGTTGCTTTCTCCCACAAAAGTAATGTTTGTTTGCGTTTGGGGTCCCAACGGTAACCACCAAATAAACCAGAAGATTGGATGACTCGGTGGCAAGGAATGAGTACTGCGATTGGATTTTTTCCAATTGCGGTACCCACTGCACGTTGTGCATTTTTTTTGCCAATGGATTCCGCAATTTCTCCATAAGTGGAAGTATCTCCTGAAGGGATCGACAGAAGTGATTGCCATACCTTTATTTGGAATGGAGTCCCTAACACAGACAGATGGATAGGAGATTTTGGTAACGAAAACGTTTGTAAAAAATCCTTCACTGGATTGTGTATTTCTCTTTGTTCTTCAATCCAACTCGCATTTGGGAAACTTACTTTGATTGCAGACAAACTCTCTTCTTTGTCCTGACCTAGTTGTAAAAACTGTAAACTCTGAATCGATTTCTCAGATGATACAACTACCATTTCCCCTAGAATGGTTGGAAAAAACTCATAGTATAAGACTACCCCTTCTCCAAACGATTTATATTCACCTGGAGTCATTCCTTCTAATTTGATAAATAAATCGTGTAATCTACCTGTGCTGGATAATCCCAATCGGTATGTAGTATCAAGTATTGATGTTTTTTGGATGATTCGTTTAGCGTGTGTTACCGTTACAGAAGATAAAAATTGTTTGGGTGTGACACCAACATACTCTAAAAACAGTTTTTGGAAATGAGAAGGACTTAATTTGGCAATTTGAGCCAATGAATCTAAACTGGGTTGGGATTCAAAATTTTGGATCAAATATTCAATGACATTTTGAATGAGTTGGTAATGTTTTCCTTGCGATTCCACAATGAAAGTTTACTCAATCCTTTGGGATTCGAAAACCCGATTCTTGTGATTTTTCCAAAAAAATACATTTTGTTTGCATTTTTTTACGGGTCTTGGAAGTATTTTTTTATACTAAAAAGACTGTGAATCCCAACTTCGAAACATTCCCTGTTTTATCCGCCTTACAAAAGATAGTTGATTCTATCCAAAAAAATCCTGTAACGATTTTGGATGCACCACCGGGTTCTGGTAAAACGACTGCCCTACCTTTGGAACTTTTAAAATTCAATTTAACTGCAGGGAAAAAAATTTGTATCCTCGAACCAAGACGGATTGCAGCAAAAAATGCAGCAAAACGGATCAGCCAAACCATTGGAGAATCAGTTGGCGGAACTGTTGGATACCGTGTCCGTTTTGATTCTAAAATCAATCGAGATACAAAAATCGAATTTGTTACTGATGGGATTTTAACAAAATATCTACTGTCTGATCCTGAACTTTCAGACTATGGCTTACTTATCTTTGATGAATTTCATGAAAGAAGATTAGAATCGGATCTTTGTTTTGCTTTGGCTAGGAAATCCCAAGAGATCTTTCGAAGTGATTTAAAAATTCTCATCATGTCTGCTACTTTAGAAGGACAAAACTTTGTTAATCTTGGGATTACAAATCCTCCCATTGAAGTTTCAACTGTCACACATCCATTAGAAATTTTCTATATGGGCCAATCTCAAAAAAATATCATACAACGATTCATCGACCTAATACCCAAGGCAGTCGAACAGACAACAGGCGATATTTTGGTTTTTTTATCGGGGAAAAAAGAAATTTTAGATTTAAAATCCCAACTTGAGGTAAACCAAACAATCAAAGAGAACTCTATCGTTCTTCCTTTGTTTGGAGATATGAATTTATCTGACCAAGAAAAAATCTTCTTACCTGACTCTCGAGGCAGAAAGAAAATTATCTTATCCACAAATATTGCAGAATCATCTGTAACCATTCCTGGTGTGCGAGTCGTTTTTGATTCTGGTTATTTCAAACATACAATTTTTGATCCTGATTCGGGGATTACACACTTGGTCCGAGACCGAATTAGTCTCAGTAGTGCAAAACAAAGAGCAGGACGTGCATCGCGTGAAGGGAAAGGATTCGTTTACAAACTTTGGTCCAAAGAGGAAGAATCAGACTTTTATGATCGTACGAAACCAGAAATCCTCGAAGGTGATTTAGACCGCTTGGTTTTGGAAATCAAATCATTTGGTGAAGAAATAAATTCTCTTCCTTTCCTTGATCCACCAAACAAAGGTTCACTGGCACTTTCCATGGCACGTTTAAAATTATTAGGTTGTTTAGACAAAAAAAACCAACTTACAGATTTAGGGAAAGAAACGTTATTATACCCCCTTCCCATTCGATTAGGATGTGTGATCTCACGGTTACCAAAAGAAAAAGAAACTATCATTGCAGACATTGTATCGATTCTGGGTAAAGAATCCACAGGAACAGAGACAAAGGAATTTCCGAATTCCATTTCACAGAATTCATTCTCACAAGAATTAAAACTCGTTTATGAGCAAATTTTGAGCATTTTTAAAGGGAAAAATGTTTATCCACAAAATAACAAAAGTGACCACAGAGACTTTTATTTTTGCAAAGGATTTCCAGATCGGATAGGAAAACGAAAAGAAAAAGAGGGGAAAGAGTATAAACTCTCCAATGGAAAAATAGGTACGTTTAATTCAAACTTACTCCACTTACCCGAATACATACTTGCACTCGATACAATTTCTTTTGGATCTACTTTATACATCACACAATACCTCCCCATTTCTATTGAACAAATCGAAGAAAGTCTTAACGAACACATTGAAACAGTACAAAGCCCTGAAATGAAAACAAACCAAAGGGATGAATCTTTTCTAGTTGTCAAAGAGGAAAGAAAAATTGGGGATCTGATTTTGGATTCTAAAGAACTCACAAAACCAAATCCAACCTCCATCCAAAATGCTCTGTTAGAATATTTATCTAGTTTGGATTGGGATTACGAATGGAAAAAAAGAGAAGACCTTTTGTATTATTATCATCGAGTACAATTTTTGGTCAAAAATGATGTGTTAGGTGTCAATGTTTCCCTGGATCATTTGAAATCAACAGTAAAGGAGTGGTTGTTTCCATTTCTAAATTTTGAAACACAAAAGTTTTCTTTAACGAATCTTCCATTTTTAGAAGCATTTAAATCTTATGTAGGATATGAAAACCAATCGATCATCCAAAAGGAGGCACCGACATCAATCCAAGTTCCTTCTGGTTCAACTTTACCCTTACAATACCATAACAATGAGCCCGAGTTACATGTCAAATTACAGGAGTTATTTGGACTTAAATCTTTACCAAATTTAGCAAACGGGAAAGTAAAAATCTTAGTCCATTTGTTATCACCCGCAAGAAGGCCAGTTCAAATTACAAAAGACTTAGAAAGTTTTTGGAATAACGGATATCATGAGGTAAAAAAAGAGTTAAAAGGACGTTATCCAAAACACCCTTGGCCAGACAAACCTTGGGAAGCGATTCCTACAAAACATTTAAATCACAACAAACGTTCGTAAGTTGAAACCCAACCTTTTTGGTTCACAAAAAATTTTGATTGGCAATTAGGACAAAGGTGATCACCCATTTGTTTGAACCGAAGTAAAGTTTGGCACTCAGGACAATGGATTGTTTTCCCTTCCTGTGGAGATTTGGGAGTGAGTTCGTTTGCGGGAGTATCCCCGATATAAAAAGATTCTAAATAATGGATACACTCTGCTTCTTCGTCAAAAAACGAAAGGAATGCATTTTGTTCTGATGGAACTTCCGATTTTAATCCAAAGCCTGCTAGTTTTGAACCAGTTTCTTTGCATCTCTCCGCCATTTTCCTTAAAAATTCCCAACCGACTTCCGTCACCTCTGTGACTTCTGTAAAATCAAGGCAAAAAAGCGAAGGCGAAAGAGTTTCTTCCTTTAGTTTTAAATAAAGTTCCGAGCCAATTTCTGCGGAAAAAATCCCCGCGAGGCGGAAAAGAAGTGATTTCAAACAGGTTTTTCCTCTTTTCTATTCTTCGGAACAGATTCTGTATTTACAAGGAATTTTGTTCCAAATACCTTTATTTATCAGATATGAAATCGATCCCAAGACGATACTGGGTTTTTCCTGTAGACATTCTCTTTATGTTTCTGTCCTATTTTCTCGCACACTTGGTGCGATTTGAAAATATTGGGTTTCTCGAGAATTACCCTGATTTTTGGGTCTGCGCCACAATCGTCGTGGTCACGAGAAGTATTGTATTTTTATTTTCAGGAATTTATCGTTCTTTGTGGTCCTATGCTTCGTTACACGACCTTTTGGCCATCATCAAAGCGACTATCCTTTCTTCCTTGGTTTCTACCTTAGCCCTTCTCTTTTATAATCGATTTTACCAATTATCACGAATGGTTCCTATTCTTGATACCCTCATCCTTTTAGGATTTTTGTGCCTACGAAGTTTGAGTTGGAGAATGATCAGAGAACAAATTTTTAGCCCTGACAAAACCAGGAAAGGAACTCCAATCCTCCTCGTTGGTGCAGGGAAATTAGGAAGTTCTTTTTTAACTGAAATTAGGCGAAACGTAGACTTAGATTATTTCCCAATCGGATTTTTGGATGATAATGTTTCCAAAAAAGGTGGTTACATCCAAGGAATTCCCATTCTCGGATCAACTGAAGAAATTGGAAAAGTTTTGAATCGTTATGCGGTCAAAAAAGTCATTATGACTGTTCCACAACCCGATGGACGTGTTGTGAGTAAACTGATGAAAGAATGCGAAGGTGCAGGTGTTGAGTTTAAAATCTTACCTACATTTGGCGAATACCTTGCAGAGAAACCCAATATCACACAACTTCGCGAAGTACAAGTGGAAGATTTGCTTGGTAGACCTACCGTTGATTTAGAAATTGAATCCATTCGATCTTATCTAGAAAAAAAAGTCATTCTCGTAACGGGCGCTGGTGGTTCCATTGGATCTGAAATCTGCCGCCAAGTCGCACTTTTTAAACCTAGTGTACTTGTTATTTTAGATGCCGCCGAAACGCCGTTATACGAGATTGACTACGAACTTCGAAAAAACTTTTCTGAATTGAATATTGACATTCGACCTGTCATCGCTGATGTAAAAAATTTATCTAGAATCTCGGCTGTTTTTGAAGAACATAGGCCATCTGTTGTTTTCCACTCAGCTGCTTACAAACATGTTCCCATGATGGAGATAAATCCTTCGGAAGCGATTCTCAATAATGTGATGGGGACAAAAAACGTAGCCGATGTGTGTCGATTGATTGGAGTGGAACGTTTCGTACTCATTTCTACAGACAAAGCAGTAAACCCAGTCAATGTGATGGGTGCCTCAAAACGTGCTGCAGAAATTTACCTTCAACATATCTCTCAAAATTCTAGAACCAAATTCATCACAGTCCGATTTGGGAATGTACTTGGTTCCAACGGAAGTGTGATCCCAAGGTTCCGAGAACAAATCAAACGTGGTGGTCCTGTGACAGTGACTCACCCAGAAGTGATCCGATACTTTATGACAATCCCAGAAGCCACACAACTGGTTTTACAAGCAGGGAGTATGGGAGAACATGGGGAAATCTTTTTACTCGATATGGGTGAACCGGTTCGCATATTATCACTTGCCGAAGAGATGATACGCCTTTCTGGATACACACCTTACAAAGATATTAATATCGAATTTTCTGGACTTAGACCGGGGGAAAAACTTTACGAAGAACTTCTGTTAAATGCCGAAGGAATCAAAAAAACCCACCACCCAAAAATTCGAATTGCTGCTCCACTTGATCACTACAATTTATTACTCTTTCAAAATAAACTGAATCGGTTATTTTCCCTCGCAAAAGCCAATAAAAATAGGGAAATTTTTGCAGGATTAAAAGACATCATTCCAGAATATAAAATCCACGATGAATACATCGAATGGGAAACTTCACACGGTAAAAGGAATTTATGAGCCAAAACCTCACGCAGGAAGAAATCACAACATTACGTGAGTTCAAAAGAGACTTATTCAATTTATACTGGGAACGTTTTGGAGTTTTTTACCTCCATGTAATGCCTCATCCAAAATTGGAAATTGGGAAACGTGGACTTCTCAATGCAGAAAAAGAATCTGGCATCGTACTCGTGTTTGGTGATAAAGCAGTCAAAGTATTGGATAGCAAACCAGATTATTTATTCGCGGAACTACAATTTGGTTCTACCTGGGAACCAACCATGATCCCTTGGGATGCAGTTTTTAGAATTTACGACAAATTCCAAAATTCTGCTACCCAACTTCGGTTTTTACAAATCGAAACAAACACAAACCCAGAAGAATCATTATCAAAACCAAAATCCCAAAAACCAGAAGTCACTGGCGAAGGGAATGTCATTCGAGTTGATTTTGGAGGCAAACGAAACGAATGAATTTTTTTACCATCACACGCGGTGACCTGGATGGATTTTTTGGTCTTATGGTCGACAACCTCATCCAACTTCTTGTCTTATCAGCCTTATGTATGGGTGTCTGTGGATTCCCTTTACCATTTATCACTTCTGTCGTGTTACCTGGTGCGGCGATTTCCTTACTCATTGGGAATGTTTTTTATGCATGGCAAGCATGGAAATTGGGACAAAGGACAAATCGTACGGATGTAACGGCAATTCCATACGGTATCAATACTGTTTCTCTATTTGCATTTATCTTTTTTGTCATGTTCCCCACCTACCAAGCGACAGGCGATTATAAGGAAGCCTGGAAAGCTGGTTTACTCGTTTCCTTTGCGTCTGGACTCATTGAAGTTTTGGGATCTTTTGTTGCTGCAAAAATTAGGAAATACACACCAAGAGCAGCTTTACTTTCCGCTTTAGCTGGCATTGCGCTTACGTTTATCTCAATGGACTTTCTACTACGAACGTTTGAAAGGCCTATGATAGCCTTTATTCCTCTTGGAATTATCCTCTTACAATATTTTGGGAAAGTACGATTCCCATTTGGGATTCCTGGTGGATTTTTATCGATTCTTGTTGGTGTACTTTTGTCTTATCTATCTGGTTTTTGGGGAGATCCAATTTATAAGGATGGTGGGATCCAAAATGGATTGGAAACATTGGGTTTTTATTTCCCACAATTATCGCTTACTTCTTTATTTGAAACCCTAACCTATTCAAATTTACAAGCTTACTTTTCGATCATTTTGCCCATGGGGATCTTCAATGTGATTGGTTCTTTACAAAACATCGAATCTGCGGAAGCTTCTGGTGATAGTTTTGATACAAAAACATCCTTACTAGTCAATGGAGTTGGTACACTCGCCGGAACCGCATTTGGATCACCCTTCCCAACAACCATTTACATCGGCCATCCAGGGTGGAAGGCGTTAGGTGCAAAACATAGTTATTCCATGTTATCTGGTGTGTTCATGACGATTGTTAGCCTTTTTGGTCTGATGGGTTTAATACAAGCCTTAATTCCAGTGGAAGCGGGGATGGCAATTGTTCTTTGGATTGGGATCATCATCACAAGCCAAGCATTCCAAGCAATCCCCAAACACCATTCCCCAGCTGTTGTTGTAGGTTTGTTACCAGCGTTTGCTGGTTGGGCGGTTCTTATCATCCAAAATGTTTTTTTATTTTTGGATGGGAAACTGCAGGGGATCTTGCAAGAGTTAGGTGCAAAACAAACTTACCATTTTTCGCTTTCTGATATTCCTCCTCACTTACCTTTCCTTCCCTATGCTCTCTCTGGGATCCTTTCTCTTTCGCAAGGATTTCTCATCACATCAATGATTTGGGCTGCGATGGTTGTCTTTATTTTGGAAAGGGAATGGTTAAAAGCAAGTGTTTGGGCAGTCATTGCCGCTTGTTTGTCCATGTTCGGTTGGATCCATGCATACGAATTGAAGGGGAATGCCATTTTCAATCGGTTTACAGAAATTGCAAATTGGGACTTCCCGATTGCCTATATTTCTCTTGCGACCTTATTTTTACTCATCCAGGTCCTTGGTTCCAAAGAAAAAGGGGAAAATTTAGAACATTAAATTGCTTGTAATCTTTTGGCAAGAGAAGTAAAGTTTCAGTCTAATATGTAGGTTCTTGTTTAAGAACCGTAAGGAGAACAATTTCCTATGACTTGGATCAAACGAATCGGTTTTTTCCTGTTAACCAATATTTTGATTATGACAACAATCTCCATCGTGACTACCCTTATGGGATCGATGGGATTTAGCATCCGTGCCTTTGGTTTGGATCTAACACAACTCATTGTATTCTGTTTAATGTGGGGTATGGCGGGGTCTTTTATTTCGCTCTTACTTTCAAAGATGATGGCGAAATGGACGATGGGTGTCAAAGTCATCGACCCAAAACAAGCTTCTGCTCATGAAATGGACGTGTATCGTCGAGTGCAGTCTCTAGCACAACGTGCCCACCTTCCCATGCCAGAAGTGGGAATTTACGAATCTCCAGAAGTAAATGCGTTTGCTACTGGACCTAGTAAATCAAGTGCCCTTGTTGCCGTTTCCACTGGACTACTCAACCGAATGAACACACAAGAGTTAGAAGGTGTGCTTGCACATGAATTGTCTCACGTAGCAAACGGAGATATGGTGACCTTAACTCTCATCCAAGGTGTTGTGAACTCGTTTGCAATGTTCATTTCTCGTATCATTGCTTATGTAGCTGCCAATGCAGTGAAAGAAGAGATGGCTCACATTGTCAGAATTGTTGTGACCATTGCTCTTGATATTGTATTCTCAATTTTAGGATCCATGGCAGTTGCTTATTTCTCTCGCCAAAGAGAATTCCGAGCAGATGCAGGTGGTGCTAAACTTGCGGGAAGGGAGTCGATGATCTCTGCTCTTGAATCCCTTAGACAAATGGTGGAGATGCCAGAAGATCCGAGAGGAGAAGCAATTGCTTCCTTTAAAATTTCTTCGAAGAAGGGAGGATTCTTATCTCTTTTTGCCACTCACCCAGCATTGGAAGATCGAATCCTTGCTCTCAAACAAATGAGATAATCGATACCAAAAGTTTAAAAACAATTCGAAAGGTCGGTCATTACCGGCCTTTTTTTATTGCAAGACCCTTGACATCTTTGGTTTCATCCTTATATGTCCATTGTTAAATCTAAGATTCGAACCATTCCTGATTACCCAAAACCAGGGATTTTGTTTCGAGACATCACTTCCCTTCTCATCGACCCAGAGGGTTTCCAACTGACCATTGGGATGTTTGTAGAACGATACCAAAATGCAAAATTAAATAAAATTGCAGCGATTGATGCAAGGGGATTTATTCCAGGTGCTGCCCTCGCTTTCCAATTAGGTGTAGGATTTGTTCCCATTCGAAAAAAAGGGAAACTACCTGGTAATACGATTTCCGAGTCCTATGCATTGGAATATGGAGTTGACCATGTGGAAATTCATACTGATGCCATTGTTCCGGGAGACAAAGTTCTCATCATGGACGATTTAATTGCAACTGGTGGAACCTTGGAAGCATCCATCAAACTCATTCAAAATCTAAAAGGACAAGTGCATGAATGTTCTACCATCATCAACTTACCTGATTTAGGTGGCGCAAAAAGGATCAAAGATACTTACGGTATTGATGTTTATTCTATTTGTGAGTTTGAAGGACACTAAACAATTCATTCATAACAAAAAGTTTCGATTAAACGTTAGTTTTCCAATCGGAACTTTTTGTTTTATCCACTCTAATATTCACTTCATTCCCTAAAAAATTCCATCTTACTAAAAATAGTTTTTTAAGGATATGGATTCCACGTCCACCCGTTACCAATTTTCGATCAGATTCAATTGGGCTCGGGATTGACCTTGGGTTAAAACCTTTCCCACTATCAATTACGTAAACATCAATGTATTTTGATGACTCAAACACATGTACCGTGATGATATCATCTTCTCTTTTCCCACCGTGTTCAAGAGCATTGTCCAAGGTTTCATCTACCAAAATTTGAAACCAGAAACTATCCATTGTTTTACGCCAATTTTGTTTCTCATATAAATTCCAAAGTTTTTCTTTCACTAACCTTGAATTGGATCTGTTTGCAGGAATTTGTTCCTCAAAGATTTGTTTTGATCTTTCAAATAAAAAGGAAAATGGATGAGTTAGATAATCCTTTGTGAAGGAATAATGGAATAAAAATACAGTGAAGCAGAATAAAAACAATAAATTCAAAAATAAGAAAAAATGCAGAAAATAATTGGTAGAGATTGGGATAAGTAATGGGAAATTACAAATGATTAAGAATGTAAAACAAGCACCAAATGCTGCATAATAAATATATTCCATAAAAGTTTGAATCGCCGGGAAATTAAAACGCAATTTAGCAATGATCAAGTAAGAAAAAACAATGAATGTAATGATATAATATGCGTTATAGTAATATTTTAGCAGGATCAAACTAGCTTCTGGATATACCTCATTGAGAATTCCCAAATCAACCAGAAGTAACATGATTCCCATACCAAAAACAAAAGAAGAGATGATGAGAAGTTTTGGGAAGTTGCGGAAAAAAGTAGGAAAATGTAACCCAAAAAAAATGAGAACAAAGGATAAAAATACAAGAAATGTCGAAATGACATGAGGGTGATTTAAGATTTGGTTTTTTAAAAACAATGAATCAAGTAGGATTGTCAAATTACCAACACAGAAAAATCCAGCAAGAATTGAAAAACTTGTTTTCATTCCCGTGCGAGGGTTCTTTCTAAAGGAAACGATGCCTGTGATAAGAGAAAAAAAGGCTACCGATCCGAATAAAATGGATTCAAAAAAACTCATGCAGAATCAGAAAAAAATCTTAACCTCCCCACTTCCCTTTGCGAGTACTATTTTATTTTTTCTCACTTTATTCTCTTTTAGGATGAGTGCCGAATCCAACAGCCAATCCATTGACGAACTGAGGAAATCTGTAGTCCAAATCCGCGTATTTTCACAATCAAAAGATCCATATTCACCGTGGATGTCTTCTGGGATCTCTGCTTCCACAGGTTCGGGATTTATCATTTCAAAGAACAGGATTCTTACCAATGCTCATGTTGTTTCAAATGCTAAATTCATTGAAACCCAGAGAAACAACCAAACAGAATGGTTTGAAGTAAAGGTTTTATACATTGCACATGATTGTGATTTAGCAATATTAGAAGTGCCAGATCAAAATTTTTACACAGATAGTATGGAATTAGAGTTAGGTGGTTTACCTGAACTAGCAAGCCCCGTAGATATCATCGGATATCCCATAGGAGGTAGTAAAATTTCAGTCAGCAGAGGAATTGTTTCACGTATTGAACAATCAAGTTATGCACATTCTCAAATTGATAGCCATTTAGTTGTGCAAGTTGATGCGGCTATCAATCCTGGAAATTCAGGTGGCCCTGCATTTCAAAATGGGAAAGTAGTTGGTGTAGCTTTCCAAGCATCAACCAAGGGCGAAAATATCGGATATATCATTCCTACCAATGTCATTCAACATTTTCTAAAAGACATAGAAGATGGAGAATACGACGGTTATGTGGAACTCGGGATCCAAACACAAAATTCATTTTCCGAATCACATCGAAACTTTTACGAAATACCAAATGGGGAGGAAGGTGTATTTGTCACCCGTGTTTACAAACAAGGTTCTGCAGATGGATTCCTTCAACCTGGCGATTATTTGACGACCATTGATGGTCGCAAAATTGGAAGGAATGGAAATCTAAAAGAAACAAACTCAATCGATTTTTTAGAAGTCATCGATAACAAATTTGCAGGAGAAGAAATCCAGTTTGATCTCATTCGAAAGAAGAAAAAAATTCGAGTGAGTTTTCCAGCGAAAAAAATGCCACAGATGGAAAACCAAAGGTCAAGGTATGGCACAGATTACCCCTATCTACTTTTGGGAGGTCTCGTATTCCAATCCGTAAATCGAGATCTCTTAGAATCTTGGAGTAAAATTGGACAAACACAAGGAGGCAGTTTACTTGTGTATCGATTTTATGAAGGTTCGAATTTATTAGATGGTGAGACAGAAGACATTGTATTATATCGTAAATTGCCTCACCCCACAAATTCACATTCGGATTTTTATCTCAATATGGTAGTAGAATCATTTAACGGAACGAAGGTGCGAAATCTCAATCATTTCAAAAACTTAGTCCAATCTTCAAAAGATAAAACCTACAAAATATATTTTTATGGAATCCAAGTTCCGATGATTTTAGACCGAGAAGAATCTGAAAAAGCAGACGAACAAATCAAACGAACTAATCATATCAAAGGCAAATAAATGAAATTTTTATCAACCATCCAATCATTTTTGATTCTCGTTATTTGTTTTTCTAGTCCACTTACAAGTAAACCTGTGCCTGTGGGAAGCCAAGATCCCTCGATTTTACAAATCAAAGTCACAGTATTGTATCCTAATTATATCCAACCTTGGAGATTTAAGAATCCGGAGATACGGCAATCCACAGGAATTTATATAGGAGAAAATAGGATTCTTGTACCCGCACAAGCGATCTATTTTTATTCCAATATAGAAGTAAAAAAACCAGATACCTTAAAAGTATATACGGCAGAAGTAGAACGAATCGATGCAGATTTAGGTCTTTCCATACTTAAGTTAAATGATGCATCCTTTCAAAAAGATTTAAAAGCCGTCATCTTTCAAAGTGAAGTATTTTTACCAGGCACCGGTACGGTGATGGAAAGTAAGGACCAAAGGAATTTAGAAGAGAAAAAACTCAGAATGATTCGAATGGATATCGATTCCTATGCTAGTGGATATGTGGAATATCCATACATTGAAATCCAATCCGAAGAAAAATTAGATGGTGTTGGTGAACTTGTTTTAGATGTCAATTCCCGAATCCCTCAAGGTATTTTATACCAATTCAAAGAAAATGGAATGGGTAAATTGATTCCTTCATTTTCAATCAAACATTTCATCGAAGGGAAATCATTTCCGTTTAAAGGATTTCGATTCAAACCTTTAGTTGATAGTGCTTCACGAAATGAGTATGGTCTAAGAAAAGACGATTTAGGTGTACTCGTTGCTGAAATTTACCCTGGTTCATCTGCAGATGGAATTTTAAGACTGGAAGATGTGATATTAGAAGTATCCAATTATAAAATAGATCCAAAAGGATACTTTGATCATCCAAAATTTGGAAAATTAAACATGTCCTATTTATTTCATAATACAAATGAATCAGATTCTGCTTTTGATAAAAAAATAAAGGTCAAAGTATTTCGAAATAAAAAACCAATCACACTAGAATTAGAATCCAAACCTTTAAACGAATCTTCAATTCGAATTCCACATGGGAATACTAGATCTCAGATGCCAAAGTATTTAATGTTAGCTGGGATACTATTCCAAGAACTTTCAGAATATTATTTAACAGAACATGGGAACCAATGGAGAAATCGGGTCAGCAAAGAATTATTATACTTAAATGATTTTTATCGTATCAAAAGGAATTCCAAAGAAGGAAAAGTGATTTTTTTATCACAAGTTGTCCCACTTTCAGGGAATAAAGCTTATCACATGACCCATCAATTGGTTTTAAAATCTGTAAATGGCCAAGAGGTATCATCATTAGAAGACTTACGCAATGTCGTGAATCAGAATGAGTCACCCTATATAAGATTTACAATGAATGATGGTTATGAACTGATTTTCAAAAAAGATGAAATTAGTTCATTGAATGAGGAAGCCAAAAAAAGTTTTCAAATTCCATCAGATTCCAATTTTTAAAACCCAACTTGGAAATTCATTTGTTTCGATATCATTAATACTTTTAATAAAAAGAAAACAAGGATTAATAAGGTCATCAAAATATATTCCTGTTTTCTAATTTGTCGATCTTCATTTACCAATAGAAGTAAAATTGGTATCGATAGCGTAAACATTCGCGAAACATTTTCATATACCGACCAAAAATGGTAATACCCTGCCGTACCAACCATAAACATCACAAGAAGGAAAGAAATTCGAAACTCCCAACCTTTTTGCATTTTACCTGTAAACGGTAGGAACACTCCTAAAAAAAACAGAATCACGAGAGGGAGACGAGACAACAATCTAGCTAAATCTTTTATACTACCACCAGATGCTAATTGTCTCCATATCGATTCTGAGTATGAAATTAATCCCTCAAAAGGCAATATAAAGTCTGTAAGGCGGCCAGGTCGCCAATTTGGGAACTTAAAAGATAAATAAAGATGCCAACAAACGGGAATGACAAGAACTAATCCGACAACGATGATTCGTTTCCAATCCATTCGTAGAAGAGCAAGTAACCCAAGTGGGAACAAAAGAAATAAAGCAGGTTCTTTGGTTAATATTGCTAAACTCGATAAAAGTACAAATTGAATCCATTTTTCCTTCACGTAAAAATAATAGGCAATGATGAGTAAAGAAACCATGACAGAATCACTCACAAGCACGTAATAACTACCAAGTGCAAATGGACTAAGTAAATACAAAACCGCATATGGTTTTGTTTCTTCGTTTAATAATTTTCTAAGAAAAAAATAGGAGATTAAAATAAGAGAAATATTCCAAAAATACATCCCAAAAATAGCAAAACTTTTACCAAAAACACCAAAAATAGCGATTAACAAAGGATAACCGATCCGAGGAGCACGGTAAGATTCATCAAATCCTTTTGGCCAATCCAAATTCAAATTGGCAAGTGGTCTTGAAAAATAGTAAAATATCTGACCATCGTAACCTGCACCTAAATCACCGGCTTCCCCTTTGAACAAAATGGCATTCTCTGGAGTTTCTGCTTCATTTTGTAAGGCAAATTCATGACCAAAATTAACCATAGAACTTGGATTCCATTGGTACTTTTTCCAATAGGAAAGTGTTGATATACCCCATAAAATTACAAACAAACAAACAGTTAACCACTGTTTTGTGTTTAAGTAATTAAAAATAGGATTCATTTTTTTTAATATCATTTGGATTCTCCTAAGGAAAGATTAATTCTCTTTGCTGATGATCGGATTTATGGAAGATTCAAAAATTGTATTGTATATTTTTGCGCCTTCATATGTTAGATGGTGGGGGTCGAAAAAATAACGAACATCTGAAATCGCCTCTGTATGATCAATGACTGTTTGACCACGTTTGGCTAACTGCTCCTTCAAATGTGAGATCCACTCTTTTCTCCAGTTTGAATTTTTATAAAATGCAAATTCAATTGGATTTTCAGGAGATAAGACGATCACAAAAGGAATATGATTTTGATAGAAATATTCTGAAATCTCTAAGATTCGATTGTATTCAGACCATGGTTTGAATTTTACAGAGTTTACATTTTTTTTTGCTTCACGGACAACATGTAATCGCCACAATTCCTGCCTGTTTCCAGCATCCTTAATCATTCGTTCAAAATATTCCTTTTGGAACTCGTCCACTGACATTTGAACAAATCGAGTATCATCCCAATAACTTGCTCTTGAATAAGAACGATTTTCAGTTTGGATGCCATCACAAAAAAAATGTGATAACCGAATCCCCACCTCTTCATCTTTTCCATAACGAATTAAGTTTACTTGTTTTGCGGTTGGGAGTTGTGATAGAATTTGAATCTTTACGATACTCCAAGGTAAATTGGAAAGATTTAATTCTTTCCAATGGATGTCTAACCATCCTGATTTTTGAATGTTAATGATTTGTGTATGAATTGGTGAATTATTAATCAGTGAGTTTTGGTTTTCGAAAAAAAGGAATTGGAGTTTTGTATTTTTATTTTGAACAAAAATAGATTCAGTTTCTCTTTGTTCCTTACATTCTATCGTAGCATTAGTTTTTGTCCAACCCTTTGACCAAATTCCTTCTTTTGGAAGCACCCCTTGGTATAGATGGTATTTCCTACCACTTCGAAAATGATTATCAATAAAAACAACAATCGGATCCCAAAAGAAAATTCGGTAACGACTAACATAGAATAAGGCTTTTGTTGCTAGTTTCGAAAAAGACTTACGATCAATATCGTTCCAGTAATCTTTTAGATATGAAGTTGGGTATATGGTTTTTGTAGGATAACGAGACGAAAATTCTTTGATCCATGTTTTTTCATCGAAAGAGAAGGACTCTCCGTCTCTCTTCATATACTCCCATTGTAAATCTGCAAAATTATGGAGGTACACTACCAAATTTGGTTTTGTTGAAAGTAAATTTTCTTTGTAGTAATAAAGGTCCGTTGGGGCCATTGCTACATGGGAAAAAAAGGAATACTTCGAATTTGGTTTTTCCTTTTTATTCAGTTCGTCAGGTAAAACCGAATATAAAGCAACGGAACTTCCTGTGACGACAGTTCTATGTTTGTCTTCAGATGATTGTAATTCTTTTGTTTTGTAGATGAAGTTATACCAAGGAGAGGAATCCCACTCAGTTTCATTAGGGAATAGAAAATATAGATCAAAAAAGAAAATGCGGTCAAATAGAAATATTGCACATAACAGCGCAATGGTGGACAAAAATACCTTCCATTTCATTCCGAGTGAATTTTGATTTAAGGGTACTCGGGAGTCAGTTTCCATTTTCTTAATAAAAGTTTTTTTGCAAATTGGATCGCAAGTTTTAATACTTTACGGTTAAAACTACTATTCGAAAAAACATATTTGATTGGGAGTTCTTTTATGCTTCCATTATTTTTGGAAACGATAGATAACGCTTCCATATGAAAATCAAATGCAACTGACTCTAATGGATAGGATGCAATTTTTTCAAACATCAACTTTGAATAACGCCTATAGCCACTTGTACAATCACGAAGGTTGTTTCCGAATAAATTAAAAACTCCATTGGATAAACAATAATTCATTACTTTGGCGGCTAACCATGAAATGAATTTTCGATACAATGGAACATTCACTGTCGAAGTCCTAGATCCAATCACCAAATCACAGTTTGGAAATTGGATAAACTCTTTTAAATAGGCAGCATCATGTGATAAACCAGCATCCATTGTAATGACCCAATCATATTTTTTTTCGACAGCATACTTCATACCATCTTGAATCCCTTGGGGTATATGAGTATTTTTTTCATGTCGAATTACATTGAGTCGTGTTCCAAATTCTTTTTGGAGTTTCTTTAAGATAACCGGAGTTTCATCTTTACTAGCATCATCAGTGACCGATACATCAGCATAAACAATGGCCCCGCGAACCACCTCTTCAATGGTCGCAGCTTCATTATAAGCAGGAATGATCACTAATGTTTTGTTAGCCATTTTATTTACCAGCGATGTTGAATACGTCTTTGTTTGCTTCAATCCATTTCAAAAGACGAGTGACCCCTTCCTTCGGCAGAATTTTTGGATTGAATCCAAACTTTTTTGCTTCCGAAATATCACAAATGAAATAACGCATATCACCAGGTCTTTCCACTTCAAAAAGAATTTCCTGTTTTTTCCCAAGAATTTCTCCTATTAAGGTAATACATTCTAGTAAGGAAATTTTATGTGGGCTTGCACCCCCTATATTGTATACACCAGGAATTGGATTTTTGAAAAATTCTAGATACGACTTTGCACCGTCTTCCGCATGCAGGATGTCTCGCGTTTGTTTACCGGTTCCAAAAATTCTAAGTGGTAATCCAAATACAGAACGAATTGCAAAATTAGCAACCCAACCATGATCTTCGCCACCAAACTGACGTTCACCGTAAATTCCAGTGAATCGAAAACTTGCAGCTTTTACTCCATACATATCGGTGTAAGATCGAACATAATGTTCCGCACTCATTTTTGATGCATGAAGAGGGGAAATTTGACCAACCATCGTAGGATGTGTAACAGGGATTTCAACTGGTTCACGAACATAAGAAGTTTTATCTTCTTTTAAACTATCGTTAATTGAGTTTCCATAAACGTGAATAGAAGAAGTATTTACCACAGGAATTTTATGTTTCCGTGCTGCTTCCATCACATTAAAAGTACCAATCACATTTGTTGAAAAATCAAGCTCAGGGTCTTCCCAAGAGATGGTCATTGCAGGTTGGGCAGCGGTGTGAATGATATAATCACAATCGGCACTTCGATCCATCAGATGTTCTAAATTGCGGATATCACCTTTCACCATTGTAACACCCAGTGATTTGAGATAATTCCAATTATAATCTCTTGTCGCATCTGATCCGTAACCAGTTCTTTTTAACTCATATTTTGTCATGTTATCGAAACTGACAACATCCCAACCTTCTTTACGAAATAATTCACAAACATGCGAACCTAAAAATCCGCATCCACCTGTAACCAATACTTTATTCGCCATCGCGACTTTCTCCTAGGAAAAACTTTTTTGATAATATCAATTTTAATATTTGGAATGAATCAGAAATCATATCTCGAAGACGATATTCGATTTGCCCTACTGGCTTAAAATAAGACACAGGAATTTCTATACATCGCATATGTGATCTTACGATATCGATCATCAGCTCAACGATAAACTTTCTATCTTCGACAACAAGTTGTGATCTGACTCGATCATAGGATTCTCGCCAAACAGAGAAAAATTGGCAGTCGACGTCTGTAAATCTAGGCTCTTGCCCCCACCAAAACACTTCGACAAGTTTTCCCATAAGTAAATTCACTAAACGATACAAGGGTTTTAGATTTGAGCCTTGTTCTATCATCTGCCTTGTAGTTCTTGTACCAATGACCATATCCGAATCCTTCATATATTCAAGAAGCTTCGGAAAATCTTTAGAACGAAAAGATCCATCGGGTGATACAACTACTAAAATATCTCCCGTTGCATATTCAATTCCCCTTCTCACTTGTTCACCTAATCGTGTAGGATCACCATCACCAGGGAAAGTATATGTTTTTACTTTTTCTTTTTTTGCATGCGAGAGAGTATCATCAGTAGATTCATTGTCAATGACTATGATTTCATTAAACTTATCTTTAAAATCAACAATGACATCAGTAATCGAACGTTCATGATTATTCGTTGGAATGATAAGGCTTGTTTTAAACTTAGAAAACAAATCATTACGCACTTCATAAACAGCGTGGTAATAATCCTGCATTGAATTAATGTTAAAGTATTCACAATTCAACATAGTTGCAAATACACCACCCATTGACTCTTTTGCCATTTTATCGATAACATCTGTTATCTCAATGACGCCTGATTTTGGCGAAGGTGGTGTTTTTTTGAAAAATTCAAAGTATTCAGGTGTAAAAAAATAACTTCCTAATCCCAATAGTTCGTTTGGTGGATTTTCTGGTTTTTCTACCAAATTCAAAATTTTGTCTTCTGACAAAACAACGGAATAGTTTTTACGAATACGAGAGAGAAGAGAAGTTTTGACAACTCCAATGGATGCAGACATTTTAGGGTGTTTTTTCAAAACTTTTAAGAAGTTTTGATGGTCAGTTCGGTAATAAAACTCATCACCGAGAATGGTTAAAAATGGTTCGCGGATTGTTTTTTCAAGACTGGCCACGTCGGATGCCAGACCTCGTTCCGTCCATTCCACGGGTTCGATCACAACTTTGGGAAGTGCCAATCGAATTTGTTCTAATTCACTGATAATCTGTTCTTTGAGGTGCCCGACAAGGACATAGACCTTTTCGATGCCAAAGGTTTTGACCATTAACTCCACGTTCCGATGGAGGATGGTCTTACCTTCTATGACAAAAAGGGGTTTTGGTATAAAACTAGTGCGGGGGTAGGCTCTTGTGCCTTTTCCAGCTGCGGCTATCACCCCAATTCTGATCTTTTTCAATGTAAAAGGAAAGTCCCTGGAAGGAACGTTTGGGTCAATTAGAAAAGGATCGTTTCCATTGGTAGAATTGCAGTTCCTGGTTCCGTTTGTACCCCGAAAAAGGCTCCCAATTCCCCTTGGAAGGGTTCCAAATTTTTGCGGGAGGTTTTCCCCCCAAACCATTCAAATGGAAGCCCCAAAACCCCTCCGTAACCTCAGGAGAGTCAGGGATTTGTACAGCGACAGGGTTCCCTGCGGTGTGATCCAAGTAGAAACGAAAGGGAAGATTTTTCTCGGTTCCGAGTAGGGATTCGGAAATCACCCACTGGTCTTTTTCATTTTTAGTTAAGTGGAAAACCAAATGGTCACAATCAAACCTGCGTAAGAGGGCAAATTTGGCATCCCAAACCGTTTTGGCACGGATCTGGCAAGCTTCTGGAACTAAGATCCAATTGGCACCATCCTTCGTCATTTTCCCTACAAACAAGACTTCTTCCCAACCGAAGGTTTTTTTGTATCGAAGTTCTTGGGCATTGTAAAAAGACTTTCCCTTTTCAGAAAAAATTTCTATCCCTAAAAGTAAGTATCCGTTTTCAGTTGTTTGACGGTCTGAAAAATACAATCCTTCAATTGACTTTCCATAAAAAGGATTCGTCCAAAGAATGGAGAGAGTAAGGAAAAGTAAAATCGCTAAATTATGATGCATTTTCGAAAAAAAATCTTACTCCCTTTGTTCTTTTTAATCACTTCATTCTCACATTGCAATCCGGTTAATTCTGAAATTGGGAAAAATGATGACCTCATTTTGTTACTCGGAGCGTATTCCTTACTGGGAGCCAATTGTTTTTCTGGCCCTGATTTATGGGCAAGAGATTTGCGAACACAAAGTAGTGTCTGTGTTCCCGTAGAACTTGTCAGTTCTGGCACCTACATTGAAGTGTACAAAGAAAAATCCTTATCTTTAAACTTTAACTTAGTTCAATTTGCTAAAGATTTTGATACCATCACATACCCAAAATTAATTGAAACATTTGGAACACCGAGTGATGTTGATGGAGATGGGAAAGTGAAATTACTAGTGATGGATATCAAAGATGGAGCAACGGCTAACAGTGCATATGTTGCAGGATATTTTGATCCTATCAATTATTTCCCAGATAATTTTCTTCTTCGAGTGAGATCAAATTTTGCAGAAGTTTTGTACTTAGATGGGAAAGAACTGATTGCAGCGAATTCCAAAGACCCAAATGCATTTGCATCAACAGCAGCACACGAATTCCAACACTTACTTAGATTTCCAAGAATGTATGAAGCAAATCAATCAGACGAATTGTGGATCAATGAAGGTACAAGCGAAGTTGCAAGTGATATCGCAGGTTATGGACCTCAAACAAGTCGATTGGATTGTTATTCAGGTGTAAACGATTCTAGATGTGATGATGGAATCAATGGGGTTTCCTTATTAGATTGGAATAGCAGTAGTTCAGATGTTCTAAAACAATATTCCTTTGCTTATGTATTTATGAGATACCTGTATGATAGTTCAGGAACAAATGATACACAAAGGAAACAATTTTTTCGAAATACGGTGATTGGGGCAAGTGGCACAAGGGCCAATTCCACTGGAAATCTTATGAATGTTTTCAAAACCAGTGCAAATTATGATTCAACCGTCCTAACCAATACAAATTCAGATATGTTTTTTCGAATGTTTGCTGTCCTCACAGCACAGAGTTTTGGGATTGGGAATGTATCCTCTGTCCAACAAGTCACAAGTGATGGACAAGGAGCATCGACAGTTGATTTGTCTGGAGTTTTGACAAAATATCCTCTTTCTTCCAGTTTGAATCGACTTGTTACAAACCCTGTGACGCCAACAACTGCCAAAACGACAATCAAACAAGGGGCTGCAAACTTTTATACTTCCGCAACCCCTACTTTTTCAGCACCTAATACTCGGAAAAACTATGGTCGACTAACAGGGATTTCACAAGGAATTGTTTTTTGGGCAGACTCACCTCAAGGATTAAATACAAGCCTAAAATACATTCCGGGAAAGGATGATACACCCATTCAAACTCCGAACAAACCCAGATCATTAAAATCTGTCATTGAAAATTCAACGAATAGTGGGATGATTCCAATTTGTGGAATTGAATTTACAAACGATTTGGCTCATACCTACGAAAGTATTCCAATAAAATAGAACGCATTAAACTTCTATAACAATCTTTTGCGACATGACCACCATCAGCATACGCATTACAATTATAAGAAGGATCATGTTTCAATTTTAAAATCGAATAATTATGATCTTTTGTGATTGAATCAATTTCCGTCTCCCAAGTTTTTACAAGAGATTCTTTTTCCATCAATGATTCAAAATCAGGAGATGACAAAGGCCATACAATCACTGCTTTGATTTTTTCCTCTTGTAAACGGTTGAGAATTTTTTCATAAAATCCAAATTGCATATTACTCCTTTGGTAAGAGGCAAATAACCAATCAAGTGTTCTATGACTTGTTAAGAGAAGTGCATTGGAATCTTTTTCCATATAATTATCAATGGGAGACAAACCATTTCCATTATGAGAAATTATATAATCATAAGTTGACTGATGCATTCCTAGAACATTATCTAAATATGGATTTTTGTAATTTTTCCACATTTGGTCTATATAAGGCTTATAAGTTCCAACTGCAAAAAGTTTGCGACCAAGATAAAAGGAAACATGGTCTTTTCCAAATAAAGATAAATTAGAAAGAACATATCCCAAATCAAAACTATAGGTTAAATTCGAACTTTTAAATACAGAATTTTGATTAAATTGGTTTGGATCGGTCTCCATGATCACAAGGTCAGGTTTGATTTCTGCATCTAATATTTTTGTGAGTTGGAAATCATAATAGGCAGGAGTTGTGACTGCCGATGATAAGTTGTAAATTTCCCAATCTGGATAAAAAGATACAAGTTCATCATAATCAAAATATAACAAACGAGAAGATCCTAAAATCAGCATGATTTTTTTCGTTTTAGGAGAGTTTACGCCAGGTTTCTCTTTTAATAATTTTTCTAAAAAATCTGATTTAGCTTTATAGTTAACAGCAGTTAAGTCAATCTTGGCGAGTGTTTGGATGTATGGGATCCTAAAAATAGAATCTACTAAAAACAAAAAAATCAAAAGGTAAACTGGATAAAAAAGGAACCGTGCCTTGAGCATATCTGAAAGGAGAAAGGAAACGGATTAAATTGTAAAGCGAATTGAGATAACTCCCTCAGACTTTCGAATGAGGGAGTAAGTGATTATGCTACTTGTGTACGAGCAAGTTTGCGTTTCTTTTTGAGACTTAGGAACCAATCATCAGCCTTACGAACGTGGCTTACTAACTTTTTCACGTGTTCTCTATTTTCTGGATTTAAGATTTCACGTGCTTCTTGGATGATTTCTTCCACTGTCTTCACATGGAATGTGAAATAACTAGTAAAGAGTTCATAATACTCTCTATCAGTGTTTTCCCAATCCTTTGATTGAATGTCATCAAACATTTCAAATAACTGTGGTATGTCGATCTCAGGTGTCGCATCAAAATGATTGTTCATCATTGCGATACGGTCTGTTATATCAGTTAATTTCTGGAAATAAGATTCCAATTCAGGATATTCCATCTTCCAACCCTCCTTAACAACCCTTACTTTTACCAGGATTTTAGAAAGGGTCGAGAGATCAAGTTTTTTTCATAAATTTGCTGATATCTGGATTCTGTTTTAAAAATTCTTTTAAGAGGACAGCTTGTCCATCCCACGCATCTTTTGCACTTTCCAACCAAACATTTGAAGATTCGTTATCTGGGAATCCTCCATTAACAATCGTTAATCTGGAAGTATTGGTGCCTGTGCTTTCAAATAATAACTGTAAAAAAACATCTCCTGCTGGATGATCTTTCCATTCCATCACAAGTTCACGGAGAGGTTCTATTTTTTTATAGGTTCCGTGGGAAGTGAAATTTCCTTCCAGTCCAAGTTTCCATGTCCAAGAAAACTCCCCTCCTACTTTTGGCCTACCCCGCACTTCATCTGCTAACCAATGCACTAACACTTCATAAACGGTGACCGCTGACCATAAACGTTCAATTGGTTCATCAAATGTAAAAACAGACTTGGTTTCTCTCATAGACAGAGAAATACGTTTGGAAGCTTAGTTTGGCAAGATGTTTTTTAAGCAATAAAATCCCAATGGATGGAAATAATACCCTTCCATTGGGAGTAAATAGGATTTAGATATTTAAATTGTTGGGTCTTACATAGACAGATTGTACAACGCTGATGTTTCGCATTTGGAACGCTGCTGCACAATATGCTAGATAGTATCGCCATTTACGGATAAAGGTTTCGCTATATCCTTGGTTTCTCACTTCTGTTAGGTTTTCTTCAAACGCTTTTAACCACAATCTAAGAGTTTTTGCATAACTAAGTCCCATATCTTCTAAGTTATGAAGATACATGTCACCAGTACGGTTAATCGCTTGGTTCATTCGGCCAATGGATGGCAGAAGTGATCCAGGGAAGATGTGTTTTTGGATAAAATCAATTCCCTTCTTAAAAGAAGTGAATCTAGAATCTGGACAAGTGATCACTTGTAATGCCATGATTCCATCTTGTGTGAGTAAATCTTGGCATTTTTGAAAGAAGGTTTCGTAATATGCATCCCCCACAGCTTCCAACATCTCTACCGATACTAGTTTTGTAAATTTACCTTCAATTTTGCGATAATCTTGGATTCGAATTTCAATTTTATCGGATAAACCTTCTTTTTCAATTCTTTCCTTTGCAAATTTGTATTGTTCCTCAGATAACGTAACAGTAGTTACCTTGCATCCATAGTTTTTTGCTGCATGAATGGATAAAAATCCCCATCCACTTCCGATTTCCAATAAATGATCTTTGGTATTTAGTTTTAACTTTTGACAGAGTTTATCAACTTTAATCGTTTGAGCTTCTTCCAGTGACTGGTCAAGAGATTCAAAATAGGCAGAACTATAGGTCATTGTAGGATCAAGAAATAACTTATAAAAACTATTTCCCAAATCATAATGTTCCACTATATTCTTCTTACTTCCAGTTAGGGTATTCCTTCGAAGGAAATGTAAGAACTTATTTCCCAAATTGAATAAATCCAAATGGAATAGTTTTTTCTTGGCTCCAGATAAATTAGGAGCTTCGTCCACATTTAGAATGAACCATGAAATTACATTCTCAATGGAATCTGTATCCCAATCTCCGGTTAAGTAAGATTCGGAAAATCCAATGTCACCATGTAACACTGATTTCTTGAAGAATACAGGATTTTTGACATGGATCAGTGCAGAGTGAAACTTTGGTTCAAACTTACTATTGGTATCACCCAATATCACTTGTTCTCCATTTGGGAGAATCATTCGAAGGGATCCACGTTTCATGGAACTCATCGCTTTAAAAAATATTTTCCTGTAAATAGGATATTGTTCGGTAACCGACTTATCCTTTAGTTCACTAAAAAGCTCTGAATCAATCGTTTCTTGTAAAAGGGACTGGTTCGCTGATTTTTCCAAGGGGAACTCCTGTTTGTTTCTCTAAGTTTTGGTGTTTCTTTATGTAAGGGATTTTTTTGATCCACAACTTGAATGCTTGCCAATGAATCAATGTTATTATTTTGACGGTAATAATTGGAAATTGGATGAAAAGTTTTAATAAGTATTTCGATCGAAAGAGAATTTTTTTTCCTATAAAGGACGTAATCAAAATTCGTTTCCCATCCTCATAAGAGTCGACTCCGATCTGTAATTTTTCATTGGGTACATTCAATCGAAATTCAAATTCGGAATCTAAAGGGATAAATGGTGAGACATAAAAGTTCTTTGGTTCTCGTATGTATACCTCGGGATCTGCAATGGTTCCTTTCCCTTTTTGGAATGTACCAATGTATGGTTTGATTTCCCCGAAAGTATTCCCTACTTCTGCTATGGCAACAAGTGGTTCCCCCGATGTATCAAAACAAAAGTAAAAACTAACAGGATTGAATACATAACCTAATACTCTTAGGTTGGTTAAGAGGGAAATTTTACCAATCGGTCCTTTGACACCTGAGGCTTCTAAAAACGCTTTTACATTTTCATAAATGGATTCTTTTCCAAACTGTAAGTGGTCCTTGTCATAAAAGGAAAACAAATTCCACCGATTCCTGGAAAACAGTAAACTAGACTTTGCCAATTCATCAATTTCTTCCAAGTCCAAATAAAAATTAAATATTTTATACTGGAATTTGTTTTGTGTGGGAGCGGTACGCATATGAAATACGTCCGCTTCATACATACAGGAATTTAAGTCCATGGGTCTCGTTTTAAAATACTTTTTGATACATTCACTGCTGACAAAAATCCATCTTCATGGAATCCATATCTAAAATAAGCACCTGCATAATAAATTGGACCATCCTCATTTAACATGGGCAAACGATTCTGACCAAGAGACGCTTCGACCGAAAACAATGGATGTTCATAATCAATTTTTTTGATTGTATGGCTTTGTTTCACACGACCTGGATCATTGATCGTTACAAAATAATTCTTCTTTTTGGAAACATTTTGTAAACGATTCATCCAATAGATGGTATATGGTTCCAATTTTCCACTATTTGACTCTGTGATTTTATAATTCCAACTCGACCAACAAGATTTTATGGAAGGCATATCAGAATCATCTGTATGTAAGGTGGCTGTATTGTGTTGGTATTTGTAAAGAGGGAGTAATTCTTTTTCGAGTTTTGTTGGGTTTCCGAGTAATTTAGCGGAAATATGCCCATGTGTCGCAAGAAGTACTTTGTCAAAAACTTCCTTTTTCCCCTCAGGTAACACAAGTTCCACTTTCCCATTTGGCAAACGGTTTACCGCTAAAACTGGCGTATTCAATCGGAATCGGTCTTGGATGGGAGGTATGATTCGTTTTACATATTCCTTTGATCCACCATCAACTGTATACCACTGGTGTTGTGTACTGAGGCCCAAAAATCCATGGTTATAAAAAAATCGGATGAGTGATTTGGCAGGGAATTCCAACATCAAATCAGGTGGAGTGGACCAAACAGCGGAACTCATGGGAACCAGATAATAATTGAGAATGTCTTTTCCATACCCAAAACTTTCCATATAACGACCCAAATTCCAATCATCGTAAGTTGGGTTATCCAAAATTTTAGGTGCTTCCGTATTAAACCGATTGATCTCGAGTAACATTTTTAAATACCGAGGTCGGAAGAGATTTTTTTTCTGAGCAAATAAACCAGAAAGCCCAGACCCACAAAATTCTAGTTTGGTGGGATCGTATTGAACACTGAATGACATATCCGATTTTTTGGTCGGAACATTTAAAGTTTGGAATAAACGCAATAAATTTGGATACGTAACATGATTGAATACAATAAACCCAGTATCAATGGGAATTTGTATACCATCTTCTTCTACCATAACCGTATTGGTATGTCCGCCGATATAATCAGCATGATCAAAAATGGTTAATTCAAAATCGTTTTTTAAAAAGTAAGCAGAACCTAAACCTGCGATTCCAGTTCCGACAATTGCTAATGTTTCTTTCACTTGATTCCCTAATGGTGATTAGACCGTTAAGGGAAGAGTTGGTTCATTTGCAAATGTACTTCTTCTGATTTCTTTTTAGAAACTTCTCCAAAATTTTCAGCAACTGTACTCATGGTGATCCCACGAGATGAATTGATGATCGCTTCCTTCCCACTTGCTTTGATAATGGATTCTAAATCTCCACCTTGTGCTCCAAAACCAGGAATGAGAAAACATAACTCAGGGTGGCGGTTACGTAAGGATTCAATTTCAGAGGGATGGGTACCTCCAACAACTAAACCCAATTGTCCAGGATAGGATTCTGCAAGGCGTGCCATTTGGTCACTCACCTCTTCGTATACGTACAAATCTCTGGACCCAATCTTTAGTTTTTGAAAATCAGATGAACTTGGATTTGAGGTTAACCCTAAAACAAATAAATACCCGCCCAAATCTAAGTAAGGTACAAGGCTATCTCTCCCCATGTAGGGATTCACTGTGAGGGCATCCACCTGTAAAGTTTGGAAAAAATACTTAGCATACTCTTTTGCCGTATTCGCAAGGTCCCCACGTTTGGCATCCATCACTATGGGAACTTCTGGGGAAATTTCCTTCATTAAGTGGACTGTATGTTCTAATGCAAAATAACCTTCTGCACCAAGGCGTTCAAAAAAGGCAATATTGGGTTTCCAAGAGACTGCATAAGGATGGGTGTATCGAACGATGGTTTCTGCAAAAAATACAAGAGGTGATTTTGAATCCAAACAAGGTTTTGGTAATTTTTCCAATTCAGGATCCATTCCAATGCATAATAAGGATCGTAATGTATCTCTTCGGGAATGGAATTTGGTTAAAAATGAAGTCATGGATTGGATTTTGATTCCTTGATTTTTTTCTTTTGTTTTCGTTTTTCTAATTCGAGAGGGATATCTCTTTTTTTATAACGACCATAGATATGCCCTGGAATTACAGCGACAGCTGTTAATGGGTTCACTACCACATCTCCGATGGCTCCACCTACATAAGTAGAGTAAGCAGGTGTTAACAATTCATAAGAAGAATTTAATTGAACCATGTCCTCTTTCTCTGCAAAGTAATTTAATGCATCGTCAGAAGCTTTGGCCTCATGGTAAAGAGCACCCACAACTGGAATGGCATAAACAACTGCATACAAAGTCCTTTTTTCTCTTTGCGAAAAATCCTTTGCATGTCCACCTTCATGGATCACAACAGGTGGTAGATCAGAGTAGACGTTGATTGTATTGGTAAAAGAATTATAATGGTCACCACCAATGGTACCAGCGAACAATCTACCTGGCAAAAACGTATAGGCAAGGAGCGAAATGGATCCAAAAAAGTATCGGATCACCGGGTTAATGTTTTTGTTTTTAGGAAGTCTACGCCATTCGGATAGAGGAGCATACTGGTTAAACCGAACTTTTACATCCCTCAAGTTGTTTTCTTTGATGTAACGAATTAAGTATTCTTTGGTTTCTTTCGAAATATAATGGTTATCTGCTTTTCGATTCCACAATACCAATTTGGAGGGAAGTGAAAATACCCAATTTCCTGTTTGGTCCAAAATCCAAATGGGTTCCCCCTCTTCAAATTGAGGGTCATCTTCTGTAAATTCAGGGCTTGGATGGTATGGATTCCCATAATTATAAGGTTTTTCCAATGAATAACAATTGGAAAAAAATACCAACCCCCCCAAAAACAAGATGAAGCCAAATCGTTTCATAAACTATCTAAAATTTCCTTTAACTTTGGATCCACTGGCTCTTGTTTGGTGGGTGTTTGTTTCGGAATGATTTTTTGATCCTCTAACTTTTGTGAATCGGTGGGTTTTTCAGAGTAACCCGAACGTATTTCTAATTGGGTGAAAAGTTCTGTCAATGCATTTCGGCCCAATTGGTTTAATTGGTCTTCCCTGTTCCCACGAAATCCATTATAAGGCACATACCACAAAAGAGGTACAACGGTGATGATACTCCCTGTTAAAAAACAATTGGTAACCTTTGAATCAATTTCATCATAATAATTAATTTCTTCTTCTGCATAACCTCTGATTTGGATTTTTGCCTTTAAGCGAACATAGGTTAAATTTTTAGAACACCGATCCAAAGATACTAATTGGAATTCCTCAACAAATATCGACCCCCCTCTTTCTATAAGTAATGGGTACCGAGACTCTCGGATGGAAAGTTCTTTTCGGATGAGATAAGACAATGGGCCATATTCATTTTGTAAGGCTTCGGAATCAAAAAAATATGGATCATACACTGCCATTTGCCTTCGATTTTCTTGTTTGACCTGTATGACAATATGATCCATTTTTTTTACAAAATCATATTTCCTTTCATTTGGAAAAACTCGGTACACTCGTAAAGATATTCCACAATGCAAAAACCCAAATAGAAACAAAGACAAACTTGAAATAAAAAGGAATCGATTAATAAACATAAGTATACCCAAAGTACAAATTCGAAATACCATAGGACCTCATAGGACGACCCTTCCCTCCATCTGCTTCGTAATACGCAGAACTTACAAAATAATCCCTAACACCTGCTAGATAAGATTCTTGGTTTAAGGCACGAAGCCCTGGTGCTTGCGATTCATTGGCACGCCAATTGTATTGGATGGCTTGTAAACCAAGATGGAATTTATGATTCGGGAAAGGAACCCAATTCAATTGGGCATTGAGATTCAACCCAACTATTGTCGTTAGAATTCTTTTTTCTGAGAATAAAGAATACACTTCATCAGTTGTGGTCCGTTCACCCCCAAATCGGCTTACTCCTCCATTACTTGTGAAACTATCTCTTCTGTACTTTAAATTCCCAACGGGGGTAAAAAACAAATCACCTCCCAATTCATAGGAATAATTTTCAAAAAACTGATGCACAAATTTAAAACCAGTACTCGGAGCCACATATTGGATTGAATCTCGGAAAAGTCCTGTTTGGCCCAATGATTGTGAATTTTGAGATGAATTTGTATTTAATGATCCCATTCGAAATCCAAATTCCCACACAAATCTCTTGTTATGCGAATATTCATCATGAACTAATACAGATAATTTATGGTCTGCGCTATAAAATCGATCCGTTTGGAATCCTAGTTGGAAACCTGCAATGTCCCCCATCGAAAAAAAGTTTCTCGTGGTGTTAAACTGCATATATACATATTCCATACCCCATTTTTTGGAACTATGTTGGTAGGAAATCCTTGGTGAGAGTGTACTGGAATTTTTTCTTGTATCTTCCCATTCCAATTGGTAAGGAAGTGTGCGGATATTTTGGTATCCCATGGGGGATCTTGGAAAATAGGGAGAACCTGCTTGGAAGGCAACTCTTCCATCATCTAACGCCCATTCCTTGCCTGAACGAAACCCTGCGTTTTGGCTTAAAAAACGAAACCCAAATTCCCACGTTCCATTCAAAAATTCTAATGAGCCGTTCTTAGTGGTTGGTAATTTTTGGTTAGGTGGGATATAAATTGGTTCGTACTCTTTGGATTGAAAATTTTCCTTTCGTATCCGTTTGATTTTTTCTCGGATGAGGTTTGCTTTTTTTGGATAACCTCGCTCTTCATACGATTCGGCTTCCAATTCCATCTCTGTTGCTTTTGTTTCTTGTGCAAATAATAGATTTGTACTCCCCAAAAGAGAAAAACAAAAAATGAAATTGGAAACGAATCGAAATTTCACAAAGTTTTAACCTTTTCGTTTGATATAAGCTTTTGCAAACTCAGGTAAGACAAACGCAGCTTTGTGGATTTCAGGGCTATAGTATTTAAGTCCTTTTGGAACTCGTTTTGGATCTGGTGTGACCGAATACGGATCAATTGCATTGGATAAAAAAGTAAACCCAATGATTCCAGAAGGGTAAGTGGGAATCGTTGTGTAATAATATCCATACTCAGGGAAAATTTTTGGGATAAAATCAAATAGTGACGTGATCACATCCCCATGGTACCAAAACGATTCTGCTTGTGTCGCAATGATCCCAGTAGGTTTTAAGGCACTTGCCATATCGCGAAAAAAAGGTTCCTTAAACAAAACTTCTGCAGGGCCCACGGGGTCACTCGAATCCACTAGGATCACATCAAAACGACCTTTGTTATCTCTTGCAAATTTGGCTCCGTCATCATAATGGTGAATGACTTTCGGGTCTTTCATTGCATCTGCACATTCAGGAAAGTATTTATAACTGATGTCGACAACAGCTTTGTCAATCTCACACAAAACAACTTCTTTGACAGATGGGTGTTTTAATACTTCACGAACCGTTCCCCCATCTCCTCCTCCAATTACAAGAACAGATTCTGGATTGGGATGACTCATCATAGGGATATGTGCTATCATCTCATGATAAGAATGTTCGTCTTTGTTTGTAACCATTGTTACACCATCTAAAGTGAACATACGACCAAAGGATTGTGTTTCAAATATATCAATTTTTTGGAACGGAGATTGCAAACTTTCGATTGTCTTTGTTACTCGGTAACTGACAGCTCGCCCTTTTTCTAATTCCAATTTTTCTGTGTACCAAATCTCCATTAAATGCTCCTAAGGATTCTCTCTTTGAACCAGATTAGGAATGGGAAGAAGAAGGTGTAGTTTTTTTTAAAGATTTAGGAATGGGAAAGCTTAAAAATTGAACTTGGCGGGAATCGGTCAGTACCATTCCATAGATTTGTATGCAGAAATATTCTCGCGTTTTTTACCTCGTCGGTTTTTTAGCGATGCCACTGTTTATCCTGTTATTAGTGTTTGGATATATCAAAATCAACCAAATGGCTAGTGAAGAAATCCATTGGGGCCATAATAAATCATTTGCGTTTGGACAAGCTTCAAGAGAAGGAAAACTCATTTTATTATCCGTCACAAAGTCTCGTTGTGAGTTGTTAAAGGGATTGGAATGTGGGGAAGGAAAACCAGACCTTGGAACCTACGTCCTACTCAATTTCACTCCTCGTGACAACGAATTCCAAACCCTCATTTTGGATGATCGTTTTGCCTCACTGAAAACGGACGCACTCCCGCAATACTTTCTTTTGAACGCATCAGGTGAAATTAGGCATACTTCGAACCAACTTCCCAGTGTAGAAGAAATGCAAAAACTTCCGAAAAAAGAAACTTCTCCTTAAAAAAGTAAAAAAAGCTCTTGCAACTTCTAATCTTTCCTATACCCTATGGGGTATAGGAATTCGGAGGTTTTATGTTAGGGTTAACTGTTCACAGAAAAAAAAGTTTTGAAGAAACCATAAACGATACCACAGAAGCGTTAAAAAAAGAAGGGTTTGGAGTTTTGACTACCATTGATGTCAAACAAACCTTAAAAGACAAAATTAACGTTGATTTCAAACGTTATACCATCCTCGGTGCATGTAACCCTAGTTTTGCGCACAGAGCCCTACAAACTGCCGACGAAATTGGAATGTTGTTACCATGTAATGTGGTAGTGACAGAAGAAAAAAACGGAGAAATCAAAGTATCCATTTTTGATCCTATGACGATGACTAAACTCGTCCAAAATTCCGAACTGGAAACCATTGCCAAAGAAGTGCAGGACAAACTTGTAAGAGTGATCCACCACCTCCACGAATAAAGTAATTTCTGAAATTGTTTGTCAATTAAGGGGGCGCCTCGCCAATGGATGAGAATTTCGTATTCTTTCCATTAGGCGATCCCGCTGTCCGCTGCAATCTTTCGCCTTGCGAAAGGATTTCCGCTTCCATCGGTGGCGCATGAGACCATCAAAATGGGAAATGGGTCTTCTATATTTGGTCGATGGCTTTTGATTGAGAACGTCGAGTAGTTTAAGCGTTTTGGTAATCGCTTTAAGTTCATCTTGTTTCATTTGTGTTTTTAATTATTTTAATAGATGCAAATCATATCCTCTCGAAACTAAAGATTGGAATGCAATTTCAACATCCTCAGGAATTTGAGTTTTTACCTGGAATCCCAATTTTGGATATTCCATGATCCTCTGCAAATCACCCACAAATTCATTCAAAATCAGAAAAAGATTTATGTGCGAATGGGGAGCATCCAGAAGTTTATAATTCGGTGAAGATATATAAAAAAAAGGTTCATTCCATTGTTTTTCTAAAGCCAATTTAAGCCTTAAAGTCATAGAAGGTTTCTGTATTGCAATCACATTGGATACGTGAAAATTCATAGAACTGAGCATTTTTTTAGAAAACAATATATTTTCACCAGTGTTCGTAGATTTGTCTTCGATCCATATATTTTCTTTCGGAATACCAAGTGAGATTATATGATTTGCAAAAGCCAATGCTTCGGACTTCGGGAAAATATGTTTCGTAAAAAAATTCAATCCCCCGGAAAAGAGAATGTATTCCGCATAACCTGAACGATACAGTTCCGCTGCATATTCAGCAATTCGTAAGTCATGACTACAAGGGACAAAAATCAAATCGGCTTTCCGAATTGGATCATTATAGGTTAGAAAATTCCAAATAGAGGAAGCCAAACATAATTCCTCTTCCGTTACTTTTTTTTCAGATAGATGTTTCATGACTCAATAATCATTTTTTTCGCATTGTTAAATTAGGCGAAGCTCACTTCACTTTTTTTCAATACATTTCGGGCCAGTGCAATTTTCATCTAACCAGATTCCATCCTGAATATCTGATACATTATGATAAAAAATCTTTTTACCATATTCCTCTTGATTACCATTTACAAACATACCTTCATATCGCACATAAGGATAGGTAATAGAAAGAGCAGACAAAAATATTCCAAAATATTTACACTTATTCATTTACAAACTAACACCAAATTCAAAATACAATGAAGTAGCGCCGTCATTCGGTTGAGTTAACTGATTTGCCCAAGAATTTGCAATCCTATCCTGAATTAAAAGTTCTTCAAATGTTCTATTCCAATTATCATATACTAGCGCTCCAAACCCTAGTATATTATTGCCTTTGACTTTGGATTGCTGAATATACTTAACATTTATTCCAAAATTCATAAAAAAATAATCGCTTATTTGCCAAACATAACCAAGATCAAGTCCAATAAAAGGACTCGCTGCAACATTGTATTCAAAGGAATTTGGTGTTAACCTATTAATATCCCTAGAAGCGCCTAAGATTCCCGTTCCAAATGTGCGATCATACGAGATACTTTTAGCTGCTGTTAAACCAGCATTTACTCCCCCATAAAAGTTTCTTTGAAAAGGGAAATATCGATACCCAATGTCGAATGGAATTGATTTAAAATCAACTTCATAAGCATAATAATTAACAAATGGAAATGGAGATATTGAAGTACCAGAATATTTTTGACCAGAATATAAATATGCTCTTAATACAATCTGGTGAGAATCCAAAAAATTATAAAAGAATGAAACAACTTTATTTTCGAAAGTTCGATAATGCCCACTTCTGTCGGAATCAGAAACTCTAAATTCCCCCCCAGCTAATGGTGGCCTCCATCCTGAAATTGAAATACCCGAAACACTAACACCTAATCGCCCTTTTTGTCGAATACTGTCTAAATTATCCGAGGCATAAATCTCAGGGACTAGAATAAAAAAGACAATCCATAAAAATAAGAGATGAAATTTATTATTGACCATTTGTACCTTGTGCTGCTTCTTTTTTAAGTTCTTCTTGGGATTTGCAAAGTAACCTGATTACGTTTTTTCGGACACTTTTCTAATTCAATTTAACTCAAATTTTTCAGGACTCACCTAACCTAAAAAAGAATGTGATCTCTGTCGATTATAAAATAGTTCTATGGATTCAAAGAGGTTGTTTTTGGCATCCTTTAGATTTTGAAATACATTCAATTCGATTTCTCTCTTTAAGGTAGAAAAGAAGGATTCAGCTACAGCATTATCCCAACAATTTCCCTTACGGCTGTTACTTCTCCTGTGCCGATACACGAGCTTTCGCCATCAATGCCCACGCCGAAGCGAGACTCTTCATTTATTTAATAAACGAATAGACTTTTCCAATCTTTCGCATAACGTCTCTCATATGCTAAATAAATTCATTTTAATCTTCCTAGTCTCTCTCTTATTCATCGGATGTTTTCCAAATGGTCAATCTAGAAGGAACCAACGCAAACGAGGGTATGGATATGAGGCTTTCACTGAAACCTGTCGCATCAATCGGAAGAATCTGATGTGAGAAAGTTCGGGATGTCCTCTACACCAATTTCTCTTTTTCTCGAGTCCGAGATTCGTTTTGTTTCCGATACACTTCCATCACTGCACAGAACAAAATTACAGATCCACCTAACCATAACCTGTCGGGAGGGACTTCCCCTAAAAAATACCATGCCGCCAAACTCCCGTAAATTGGGCTTAATGTGGACAATGTTCCCGCCGTAGTCACAGATAAATTTGACAAACTGCGAATCCATATGGTATGAGCAAGGGAGGTAAAAATTCCCGCAAGGATCACTTGGAAGAGGAGATACTTCGGTTCTGCAAGCATCGGGATAAGCCCGTCAGCAAAAGGCAGTAGAACCAATGATGTTGCAAAGAGTTGGGTGAATAAAATTTGAGAACTGGGGTAATGGACATGCATCTCTTTTGTGAGTAGGTTACGGATCGCATACAAAACAGCTGACACCACTCCCCATACCACTCCTTGGAACATTTGGTTGTCCCAGGACAAATCAGGTACAATGAGAAATAAACCAAAAAGAGAAAAGGAAGCCAAAAACAAGGCGAAAGGTTTCGGTTTATTTCCACCTAATACAGGTTCAAGGATAGCAGAAAACACAGGGTAAGTAAATAGAGACAACATCCCAACGGCCACTGTGGATACTTGGATGGAGTGGAAATAGGTTACCCAATGTAATGCGAACAAAATGCCGATTCCAAATACATATCCAAAATGTTTAAAACTCTGGTAGGATATGGACTTACGCCTGAGGAGAAAAAATAACCCTAATATCAGTACAGAAAACAATGCACGACCAGAGATAATGGTTACCGCAGGAAAAGGGAGGAGTTTGGCAAACAAAGTGACGTTCCCCATAATAAGGATCGTCAAATTGAGTTCTAATACAGAACGTAGGAAAGATGGGGAAGAAGTTTTCACTTCTTCCTTAGGATTCAACCCCTAGAAATTTGGCGATGGATTTTCTATCCTTTTCCAAACTATGTTTGTGGATTTCTTCGATCGCCTTTTCCACAATCGGAGAAACAAAGAGTAAACTAGAAACCACATCCACATCATAGGAACGTTTGGACTCAGAACCACTTTCCTCGTATTTACTTTTCCCTTTGATCACAAATACATTGTCTTTGCCTGGTGGAGCAATTTTAAACTCATGTGTGTTTGTGGTGGTGTCAAAGGTAGACTCTTCAAGTAAGGATAGGTCATTCAGAGCTGCCGATAGTACGGCAGGCATCGAGCCTTCTAAACTCACCTTTCGTTTTTGGTGGATGAGGTTCCCTTCTTTTTTTTCTTCGAGTAAAGTTACATTCTTTAGATCAGGAAACTGGTCTAGGTGTTTGTACCTCTCCTCTCTTGCATGCAAAAGTTTATCTAAAGGAACTGGGAATGTATGGGTGACTTGGTATTTCACTATTTTTTCTTACCTTTTTTCTTTGCCGGTTTTGCCTTTGGTTTGGCTTTTTTAGGGGAAGGTTTTGCGGTCTTTTTGACTGCTTTTTTCGCCTTCACTTTGTTTTGCGGTTTAGCAACAGGTTTGGATGTTGGTTTTGCCTTTGCCGAAGTATTTGGTTTCGCACTTGGTTTTGACTTCCCTTGTGACTTCGAAGGTTGGTTTACCTGTGCGAGTAAATCTTCATCTTCCCAATAAAAAACTTGGTCTGCTGGAGTGGACTGTTCCATCGCCATTGCTTGGGCTTCCAAAAGTGAATTATTGGATTCATTAAAATTTGCTAATTTTTGAAACAATAAATTGATTTTTGGATCTTGGAATTTCCCACGGATCGTCGCATAAAAATTACGTGCATCTTCTCCTTCCCGAATGGCAAGTTCTAACGCTTTTTTTTCATCTGCTTTGACTTCTGCATTTTTATTTCGGTCCAAACGGTCCATTACCTTTTGGATCGTAGAAGAATGGAATTTTTCAATTTCCGAAAGTTGTTTGAGGTTTGGAAGTTCTTTCCCCTCTGCACTTTTATAAATGTCTTTGATGTATTTGATGTGCTCATCACCATCTAACGCAAGTTGGCTGAAGAGTTCTCTAATTTGACCTTCAGGCAAACTTTCAGATAGTTTAAGATAAAAATTGAAACATTGAACCTCATGTTCAATCGCAGCTGCCACTGCTTCAATAAAGGATGTTTTTTTTAGTGATTTCATAATCCCTTTCCCTGGTTTCGTAAAACCATAAATACGATACTCGTTTGAGCGAAGTGAATCAAGTATTTTTCACTGATTGAACATCTAACTCTTCTGTCTTTGTTGCAGCATAAATGAGTAGTTGTGCAAGATAATACGTGATCATGATTCCAAGAGAAGCAACGGATCGGTCCATTTCACGGTTGAGAAACATCGAATATGCAATAATGGAGTCCGATAAGATAAAAACAAGTGCACCAAGGAGACCCAGATAAAATGGTTTGGTGATGGAATTTCTCGCGGCAGCTCGCCAACCCATTAGGCAAATCGCAGAGATATAAAATCCGACTGGGATTGTAAGGGCTCCAAGTTTGGGAACAAGGATCATAAAGAACGAACTTCCGAAAAGCAAAAATGGAATGGCAAGGACCGGTTTGATTTTGGAATCAATGGTGAATGCATACGAATAAATCAATTGGGCGATGAGAAAAGAACCAAGCCCTGGGACAAAATATCCTTCTTTTGGGATGGCCAAAAAACTATCTCCAAATAGGGAAAAAACAAGTCCTACCGCTACCAATTTTCCTCGTTTTTCCAATGTGGGAAACGAACGAAACAATGCGACAATCAAGATTAAGATTGGGACAATTTTGGAAGGTAGATAAAAAACATCTTCCTTTGAGATCGTAACGATCGCAAGTAGATGCACAACAGAAAAGAGAACAAACAAAACAATTTCTTTAGCCATATTTCTTACTTTACACAGATATCATTCTCGAGATTTCATCAGATGGAAAGCCCGAGTGATCAGCCTATGAAACAAACACGACCCTTGTCTATCCTTTTCTTAATTTGTCTTTTGTGGACACAAACCTTATCTGCAAGAGAAGTCCCTTCTGGCGGAGAAATGTTGATAGACCTCATCGTTGCTCGTCCCATGGGACTTGCAGGAACTGTATTAGGAACTGCTGCATTTATCGTCGCATCTCCCTTCACTCTTCTCTCTGGAACTTTTTTGCAATCTGGAAGAAGATTGGTTGTATACCCTGCAAAATTCACCTTCACACGAGGGTTAGGCGACTTCCCTGGTTATATGGAAGATTACCAAATCGTAGAGGAATAAATTGAACGAATTTTTATTTTCAGATTTCCCTGAAGTATCCACTGAGGATTGGAAAAACCAAATCCTCAAAGACCTCAAAGGTAGTCCATGGGACAAAGTGACCTGGGAAACCGAAGAAGGTTTTAAAATAGAACCGTTTTATCGCAAAGAAGACCTTCCTGTTCTGCCTAGAGTTTTCAAACGGAACCCAGGTTGGAAAGTGACAGAAGTTGTCACTTCTGAATCCGAATCAAAATCTTTAACAGAGAAAGGTGTTGATGCAGCCATCCTCATTTCGCACGAAGAAGCTGGAAAACAATATGGATGTAAAATCTCCTCAACATCTGACTTAGAATCCCTCGCAAAATCTGTGGGTGAGATTCCCCTCATTGTTTCTCTTGCCACTCGAACTCCAAAATTCAGCGACAGTTTCAAAAAACTGACATCTTCGCATAACACGGTACTCGGCGACTTCGATCCATATGGAACGGCTCTTCTTTGCGGAGAACTTGGTTGTGAAGAAAATAACATTGGAAAAACCTTCCAATCCCTATCAGGAACAAAAGGTTTTTCTGGAGTGGGAATTCATAGTTTATATTTGCGAGATTCTGGAGCATCGATTGGCCAAGAACTTGCTTATTCTCTTTCTTGGGGTGTGGATTACCTAAACCAACATTTGGATGCGGGAGTTTCGATCGAAGAGGCAGCGTCAAACCTTTGGTTTTGGATGGGGATTGGTTCTGATTACTTTACAGAGATCGCCAAATTCCGCGCTATGCGAATCCTTTGGACAGAAATTTTAAATGCTTATAAGCCAGGGCTTGGAGAAACTCTTCCTGCTTTGATTCTAGCACAAACTTCTAGTTTTCAATACACTGCATATGATCCTTATGTGAACATGTTACGAGGGACAACGGCCGCTATGTCTGCCGTGATTGGAGGAGCTGATTTTATCACCGTATCTCCTTTTGATTCTGAATATACCACAAAACAAGAGTTAGGCAAACGAATTGCAAGGAATGCACAACTTTTACTTCGTTATGAATCTTTCCTCGACAAAGTGGAAGACCCAGCGTCTGGTTCTTACTATTTAGAAGTTCTTACGAAAAAACTGGCAGAAACCGCTTGGGGAAAATTCCAAACTGTTGAAAAAGAGGGTGGATTTGGTGCGGCTCTGAAAAAGGGAACCATCCAAAAGGAAATCACAGCAAGAGCTTCCAAAAAACGTGAAACCCTTGCTGCAAAAAAAGAAATCTTACTGGGAACAAACCAATACCCACTCCCAACAGAACGGCATGCGGAACTAAAAGAGTCTCTAGTCGAAACAGAAAAACGTCTTTCTTACACAGACAAGTCAACTTACGAACGTTTGGTGCCACTCAGACTTACTTACGAATTTGACAAATGGAGGAACAAAACAGACCTCCATGTGGCTTCTGGGAAAAAAGCTCCAAAGGTATTTTTATTGACCATCGGGGACCTGACGATGCGAAAAGCACGTGCTGGTTTTAGTTCCAACTTCATTGGTTGCCTTGGGTATGAGATGATAGACAACCTAGGATTTGCTTCTGTAAAAGAAGGAGTGGCCAAAGCAAAAGAATTGGGAGCTGAGATCGTAGTCCTTTGTTCGTCTGACGAAGAGTATGCGACTTATCTCCCCGAATTTGTAAGTGAGATGAAATCACAACTTCCAAGTTCATGGAAACTGCTTGCAGGTTACCCAAAAGACCTGATAAGCCAAGCGGAATCCCTCGGTATCGATGACTTCATCCACATGAAACGTAACCTCGTCGAGTTTATGGAAAAGGCCCAAACCAAATGGATCGGGAAAACAAATGAATAAACCTAATTTTGCCAATACCCCACTTTCTTTTAGCTCCCCAAAACCGGACCCAAAGTCTATATCACTTTGGCAAACGGCAGAAGGGATCTCCATCCAATCTCGTTACCAATCTAGCGATTTGGAAGGAATGGAACATTTAAACTATGCAGCAGGAATCCCACCTTACCTACGTGGGCCTTATTCCACTATGTATGTAAACAAACCTTGGACCATCCGCCAATACGCAGGATTTTCCACGGCAGAAGAATCAAATGCCTTTTATCGTAGAAACTTAGCAGCAGGACAAAAGGGACTTTCTGTTGCCTTTGACCTTGCCACACACAGAGGGTATGATTCCGACCACGAACGAGTGGTAGGAGACGTGGGAAAAGCGGGTGTTGCGATTGACTCTGTCCTTGACATGAAGATCCTCTTCGACCAAATCCCTCTCGACCAAATGTCGGTTTCCATGACAATGAATGGTGCTGTGATCCCTGTCCTTGCTTTCTACATCGTAGCAGCAGAAGAACAAGGGGTAACAAAGGACAAACTTTCCGGAACCATCCAAAATGATATTTTGAAAGAGTTTATGGTGCGGAACACTTACATCTACCCACCCAAACATTCGATGAAAATCATCGCTGACATCTTTGGTTACACCTCCAAGTATATGCCAAAGTTTAACTCCATCTCCATCTCTGGTTACCATATGCAAGAAGCGGGTGCCACAGCTGATTTGGAACTTGCCTATACACTTGCGGATGGTTGGGAATACATCAAAACAGGAATCGCTTCCGGGCTTTCCGTCGATGAATTTGCACCTCGTCTCTCATTCTTTTGGGCGATTGGGATGAACCATTTTATGGAAATTGCCAAGATGCGTGCAGGGCGTCTCCTTTGGGCAAAAATCGTAAACCAATTCCAACCCAAGTCGACGAAGTCTCTTGCACTTCGAACCCACTGCCAAACATCGGGTTGGTCTCTCACAGAACAAGACCCATTCAATAACGTGGGAAGGACATGTATCGAAGCCATGGCAGCAGCTCTTGGCCACACACAGTCCCTTCACACAAATGCACTCGATGAAGCAATTGCCCTTCCAACCGACTTCTCAGCAAGGATTGCTCGTAACACACAGATTTACTTACAAGAAGAAACCAACATCCACCGAGTCATCGACCCTTGGGGTGGATCCTTTTATGTGGAAAAACTCACAAATGATTTAGTCCACAAAGCATGGGATCTCATCACCGAAGTACAAAAATTAGGTGGTATGGCAGAGGCAATCGAAACGGGAATTCCAAAGATGCGCATCGAAGAAGCATCCGCAAGAAAACAAGCTCGTATCGATTCAGGGAAGGATGTGATTGTGGGAGTGAACCGTTTCCGTTTGGATAAGGAAGCTCCACTTGATATTTTAGACATCGACAATACGGCGGTTCGACTCGCTCAAATCAAACGACTCGAACAAATGAAAAAAGACCGTGACAACACAGCCGTAGAAGCTGCGTTAAATGCCATTACCAAATGCGCTGAAACTGGGAATGGAAACTTACTCGAACTCGCAGTGGATGCTGCACGCAAACGCGCTTCTCTCGGTGAAATTTCATACGCAATGGAAAAAGTATTCGGGAGGTATAAAGCTGTGATCAGGTCCATCTCGGGAGTGTACTCCTCAGAAATTTCGGAAGACAAAGGTTATATCGAAGCAAGATCTCTAGCAGACGAATTTGCCAAACTCGAAGGCCGTCGCCCAAGGATCATGGTTGCCAAAATGGGACAAGATGGTCATGACCGTGGTGCCAAGGTGATCTCCACCAGTTTTGCCGATATGGGGTTTGACGTTGATATCGGGCCTCTTTTCCAAACCCCTGCGGAAGTCGCCAAACAAGTGGTAGAAAACGACTGCCACATCCTTGGGGTATCTTCGCTTGCAGCAGGGCATAAAACTTTAGTTCCACAAGTGATTGAAGAATTGAAAAAACTCGGCGCAGAAGATGTGCTCGTAGTTGTGGGTGGGGTCATCCCAGCACAAGACTACGACTTCCTCTACAAATCGGGTGCCACAGCGATTTTTGGACCAGGAACCGTGATTTCGGAAGCCGCAAAACAAATCCTCAATTTGTTACTGGGTGAACGAAGAGCTGCCTAACGCTTAATAGCGAAGTTCCGGTAAAAAACTCCGAAGCAAACAACAGACACCGACTGGTCAAACTGGCAGTCGGTGTTCGTTTGGTGTCTTAACAAAACAGGATTCAAAATACAACCGAGACGTTTTTACGCTTCATAGAAAATCAAATGGACCAGGAAAACAAAGACCCACAGAAATCAAATCGTTCGACTGACAACGAAAAGCTTAAGTCTGCCCTTTCGGTCAATCCTGGTGTTGCGGACGCTCCTGCCATCTCTCCTTATATCAAAGAACAACGAAAATCCTTATCCAAAAAAGAGACCTCGCCAGAATCTCTCGCAGAAGGAATTGTAACGGGAAACCGAACTGCCCTCTCCAAAGCCATCACCCTTGTGGAAAGTAATTTGGAAGAACACAATGACAAAGCCCAAGCCATCTTGGAGCTTGTGATGCCAAAAGTAGGAAACTCCATTCGCATTGGGATTACAGGGGTTCCTGGAGTGGGAAAATCCACTTTCATTGAAAGTTTTGGAAGTTACATCCTCGAACAAAACCGAAAACTCGCAGTACTCGCCATTGACCCGAGTAGCCAGCGCACAAGAGGTTCCATCCTTGGGGATAAAACAAGAATGGAAGTTTTGTCGAAAGCCGAACATGCATTCATACGACCTTCACCTAGCAGTGGTTCGCTTGGGGGAGTCGCGAGGAAAACTCGCGAAAGTATGTATCTTTGTGAGGCTGCTGGATTTGATACCATCATCATTGAAACTGTGGGTGTCGGCCAATCGGAAACCCAAGTCCACTCCATGGTGGATTTCTTTTTGTTACTGATGCTTGCAGGTGCAGGAGACGAACTCCAAGGGATCAAACGTGGGATTATGGAGATGGCAGATCTCATTGCCATCAACAAAGCCGATGGTCCCAATGAAGCGTATGCCACTCGTGCCCGCGCCGAATATGAATCGGCTCTCCACCTCTTCCCTGCCCCTGAATCCAAATGGACACCTCGTGCCACCACTTGCAGTGGGTTAGGTGGAAAAGGGATCGACGAAATTTGGAAACTCATCCTAGACTACATCTCCACCACAAAATCAAACGGATATTATGTGAAAAATCGCGAAGACCAAACCAAAACTTGGTTTGAAGAATCCTTACGGGAAGCCGTGTTGGATCAGTTTTTTGCAACAGACGGGAAAAAAGAAGCCATAAGCCTGTCTGAATCCAAATTGATGAGTGGGAAATCCACACTCCTTCGAGAAATCAAATCCCTGCTCGGGAAGTAAAAAAAACACCACCGTGACTGATCACGATGGTGTATTATAAGGTTATCATTCATTTAAAGGAAAAGTCCAATGCAAAAGAGGGTGAATTAAAGGATAAAATTCACAAAAAATAGGATGGTGAAATAAACACCGAACCAAAGGAAAAATCGAAAGTAAGTAACAAAAAAGAAGACCAAATCGTTTAAAAAATCCTAAAAGAGAAAAATGCTCTGAATTCGACTTTTATTATAAGGGAGAATGATCGATTCGTCTATCTACCAAATGGGATAAAAAGAATACCACAAACCAATCAGAAGATACCAAATACCCTCGCCTTTTTTAACATTTGGACCCTGGTATTCACCTGGAGTTTTTTGTAGATGGTTTTGATTTGTTGCCTGACAGTCCCGATGGTTGTTCCAAACAATTGGGCAATTTGTTGGGGAGTATCCCCTTCAATGATGAGTTCTAAAATTTGCCTTTCCCTAGGTGATAAAACTTCTAAACCCAATTCTTTTTCTTTTTTTGGATTGGAACCCAAGGTTGGACTAGTTTCTGGTTTTCGAAATGCTAACAATACTTTTGTGGCGATGGAAGGAGAAATCACACTCCCCCCCTCCAAAATTGTTTGGATGGTTTCCCAAAGGGATTCCAATTCTGACTTCCAGATATAACCTGATGCACCGAGTTTGATCGCGGCAAAGATCACATCATCTGTTTGTAAAGAAGAGATCACAAGACTTTTCCTCACATCAACAGTATGGTATTTTTTTAAAACATCGATACCACTGGCACCTGGAAGACCAATATCAAGAATCAATAAATGTAATTCTTCCTTCGGAGGATTTGAATCGAATGTTTCTGCAGAATTCCAAGTTGTGATAGAAAGTGTATCTCTTGTTTTTAATACAGCAACTAACGATTCTAAATAATCAGGATTGTCTTCAATGATGCCAATATTGATTAGAGTCATAATAGAAATAATGTTTTAGGGATTTCCATTTTGATAGAGTAAGGAGAAGGATGAATCTCTAATTGACCATTGAGGAATTGGATTCTTTGTTCAATCCCTTTTTCTCCGATCCCCAAATTCCAAAATGATTCAGGATTACCAATATTTAGATTCGGAGACTCTGCTTGTGTTTTTTTGTTCTCTGTGGCAAATTCAATGGAGATGGAATTTTCAGTTTCCTCTAAACAACAAATTGTTTTTCCACTGCCATGCCTTAAATCATTGGTACTAATTTCTTTAAAGATTTGTAATATATGATGCGCAGTTTCTGGTTCTTTGATTGATACCAAACGGTCCATAAGGGTTTCGCTTTGGATTAAAATTTCCCTACCTAACATTTTATATCTTTTTTTAACAAGGAGTTGGAGACCATCGATTAGAGATTCCTGTAAAATTTCTCTTTGGTCTTCTTCTTTTACTTGGTTCCGTAAGGATTCTAGTGCATCGGAAGAAAGTTCTTTGATTTTATGGATCAAAACAGTTGTAGTTTCTACTGAATGGGACTCCAATGTTTGGCAGAGTAAGACTAAGTCAGTGAGTTTAGAACCCAAACTATCATGGATGTCTTGGAAAAATGTCCTACGTTTTTCTTCGAGTAACATACCACGATACGCTGCGATGTAACGAGTTTGGAACCACCAATGGTTTAAGAAAAAAGAAACTAAAAATAATGGAACCGTTGTAGACATCTCTCTCCATGTTTCTTCAGGTATCAAAGAATCATTTTGGATGAAAACTCGTAATAAATAAATGAAAAACACAAGGGTCCATTCAAAAATAAACTGCCAAACAAGTCCTGGATAAAAAAATGAATTTGTGCCAATGAGAGCGATGATGGTTAACCAATTCCTTGGATCAAAGTAAGGGATTGATGGATCATGAAAGCCAGTTTCGATTTCGATTAAGACTAAGGGAAAAAACAAAATTCGAACGAGTTTAGTAATATTGGCATTCACTGTTCGATAAAACAAAGAGATACCAACTAAACTTAAACTGATAATGAGTTGTGAAAACGAAAGATAACAATTTGTAAGGTCAACTTTGCCCCACTCCAAATAAACGCTATGAGCATACGCAAGAGTATAGGCGAATCCTAAAAAATACAGTTTGTTTAAGATTTCGGAATAAACGGCAATTAATGAAATTGGGTCAAATTGTTTGCCCAAAAGTTTGTGATAGAAAACTCGAATGTTCATCAATCTACCAATTCTTTGTTTGGTAGGGAATGAAGTTTTTCATCATACTTCTAGTTTTTTGATATGTTCCAATAGAAGTTTTTTATCATCATCGAAGATTTGGTTGAATTCAAGTCCTACTTCGTAAAAAGCACCTTCACCAAATTCTTCTAATCGAACTACCTTTGCCTTTGGGTACAAAACATATTTTACATCAGGGAATCGTAATTCCAATTCAAGCCTTGTTCCCAATGGCATTGGTTCCTTCGTACGAAAGAGTAACCCACCTTCTGAGATATCTTGTGAGTCCCCTTCCCCTTTGTCACTAGGCAAAAACTGAGCCGAACCAGCACCCGATTGGATCACCCGGTAGGTGAGATGGACTTTTTCAGAGATACGATTGTAAATGCGGCGTTCGCTAGACATGAATGCTAGAGAACACCAAATTCAATGTTTGGGCAAGTTTAAAATGAAAATCTCACCCGTATCTAAGGGTGAGATTTCTGTTATCCCTCTAAATCCTCAGGTCGGATTTCGTAGTCTGGTCGGAAGGCACCTTCAATTTTCTCTCTGAGTCGATCAATGTATCCAAAAACGGCAGGTACCACGATGAGTGTGATGAGTGTCGATAGGATGAGTCCACCAATGATGGCAATCCCCATTGCCGTTCTCGATTTAGAGGCTTCACCAATCCCAAGTGCAATTGGCAATGTCCCTGCAATCATCGCAAGGGATGTCATAAGGATTGGTCTCAATCGTTTTGCACCCGCATCAAAGATAGCATCGTTTCTAGACATACCATGTTCTTTCATGGCAAGCATCGCATGGTCAACAAGTAAGATGGAGTTTTTAGCAACAAGACCCATAAGTAGGATGAGTCCAATCATACTAAATAAGTTTAACATTTCACCCGTTAAAGCGAGTGCAAAAAAGGCACCCGAAATTGCGGGAGGAATGGCAAATAAAATCGTGATCGGTGTGATAAAAGACTCATATAGAGAAGCTAACACAAGATAAATGAAGATAAGCGCCATTCCAAAGGCAAGTACGATGTTTTGTAACAATTCTTTGAAGTCTTCTGATTGTCCCACAAACGAATACGTGATACCAGGAGGTGGTGGCAATTTTTCCTTTAGGATTTTGACTGCAGATTCGGAAGCGGAAGCAATGGCACCACCAGGTGCAAGGTTTGCATTGATAGGAACAACCCTAGATCTGTCTTCACGAATGATCCTTGCTGGGGATGTACTTTCTTTACCATCTGCAATTGCACTTAGTGGAATGAGTTTGTTTTGAATGTTTGGCACTCTTGTTTCATAGAAAGACTTACGTAAATTTCGTTGTTCTTCCTTCAGACGCAACCTAACATCATATTCAATTCCATTTTCAAGGTATTTGGCAACTTCTCCCCCTTCGATGTGGTAACGAAGTTCTGCTCCCATTACACCTGCCACCACACCAACGGTTTGCATTTTTGCACGATCTGGTACCACTTGGAATTCTGGTTTTCCTGTTCTGTACGTTGTGTCCACATCAGTTAAGTCTGGAATTTTCCTAAGTTCATCCATTACCTTAAATGAATAGGTTTCCAAATCTTTTAGATTTTCCCCTTTTAAATTAAGGTTAAATGGATATTGTACCCCACCACCTATCGCAGAATAGTCGTTAACCTTTGGTCTTGCATGTGGATATGCTTTTAGAAAATCTCTGATTTGGTCTTTTACATCTGCCGTTGTACGTTTGCGGTATTCAGAGGGAAGTAAGGCAACACCAATCGTAGCGATATTGGATTCTCCATCACTATTTCCTACTACTGTTGCCAATAATTCTAATTCGGGAACGTTTTTGATGATCTCATTTTGGATTTGTTCTACCACTTCAGAAGTCCCCGTTAAGGAAGTCCCTGGTGCCATCTCCACATTCACCATAAATTCTCCCTGATCGTTTGCAGGAAGGAAGGTCTTTTTCACAAAGGCAAGAGAAAAGATACTTGTGATGAGTGTAAGAATTGTGAGTAAAATGACAGCCCAAGGTTTTTTTAGGGCAAACTTCATAATCGCAGCGTACATTCTGTCTAGGAAATCTTGGAACTTATCAAAATAGCGGAGAACAAAATTCTTCTCTTTGTGAATGTCAGTTTTGCCCGCAAAATAAGCAGATAACATTGGTGCAACAGTCAGACCATCAAAAAGAGAAATGATCATGGCAAAGACTACTGTGAGTCCAAACTGTTTGAAAAACTGACCCACAATTCCTGATAAAAATCCAATGGGAAGGAAAACCGCAATCACTGTGAGAGAGGTTCCAATCACCGCCAACGTCACTTCTTCAGTTCCTTTACGGGCGGCAACAATGACCGATTCTCCTTCTTCCAGTTTACGGAAAATATTTTCCCTAACCACAATCGCATCATCCACAAGGAGTCCTACCGCAAGTGATAAGGCAAGAAGTGTCATCACATTCATGGTAAATCCCATGGCATACATGATGATGAAAGCACCTAACATTGAGTTGGGGAGTGCCATACCAGTGATAATGGTAGAACGAACGTTCCCTAGGAAGAGATACACAACTAAAACGGCGAGAAAAATTCCTAAAATAATAGCAAGAGTTACATCTTCAATATTAGCGCGGATCCATTTAGAGCCATCTCGTATGAGGATGACTTTTGGAGTGCCTTTCATATCTTTGATTTGGTCATTGATGGTATTAATTTTTGTTAAGATACCATCGGCTACTTCAACGGTGTTTGCTCCCGATTGTTTGTAAACATCTAAGAAAAGAGCTGTTTTTTGAACTCGCTCTTTTTTCGGTGCTTCGTATTTGAATAATAATTTTCCAATGATTGAAGGTTCTTCGTGTTCTTCTGTTTTAATGGGAGCATACAAAAGACCACGGGTTTGTCGGTCTTGTAATGTATCTTTGACTTGGCCAAGGTCTTTGACAAGTACCCCTCTACCAAATTCACCACCAAACGAAACAACTGTGTTCTCAATTTGGGATAATGATTCGTATTTTGCAACCGTACGGAAAGAAGTTTCTTTTTCTCCACCTTCTACTTTTCCAGCAGGGATGTTCACACCAGAATTTTTGATTTGGTTCCCAATGGCAATCGCAGGCACTTGGTAAGCGTTGATTTTGTTTCGATCAAGTTCGATATGAATCTCACGGCGAGCTCCACCGATAATCTTCACCGCACCAACGTTATTTACCTGTTCTAATTTGGTTTTGATTTTTTCTTTTGCTAAATCGTACAATTCACCTTCTGGTAAATCCGCAAATAAAGAGATCCGCATAATCGGTTGGTCTGATGGATCAAACCTTTGAACGAGAGGTTCTTTCGATGATTCTGGGAACAGTGGTTTGACCCTTGCTGTTTTATCCCGTACTTGTTGTTCGGCATATTTGATATCGGTGGTCAAACTAAACTCAGCGAATACAAGAGAGATCCCTTCTTGGTTTCGCGAAGTGATCCTTTTGAGTCCTGAGATGGAACTGAGTTCCTCTTCCAAGGGTTTGGAGATGGAAGTCTCAATTTCTTCCGGGCCAGCTCCTGGGTACACAGTGGACACCACAACAAATGGAATGTTAATATCTGGGAATAAATCCACACCGATTCGTTTTAAGGAAATGTATCCTGTGATCACCATGATGATCACGAGGGATGAAATGAAAATGGGGCGTTTGATCGAAAAAGAAGCAATACTCATGAATTTTTATCTCTATTTAAGCAGTTTGTATTCTTGTAAACAAGCGGTACCAGAGCTCTCTCTGTAAGTAGACAGCAATGTTGACTTACTGTTCAACATTTTTGTGCGATTTTCAAATTTTTCTTCAACAAAACTATCAGGGCAAACATCACTTAATAAGAGAACGGAATCAAAATTTGTCCAATCTTTCCATCGGTATTTGTTGTCATTTCGTACCATTCCTACTTTGTAAGTGCGAAGTTTCATCGCTAAGTCAAAATCGGAGGCTAAAACTCGACCTTTTGCCTCATATTTTTCCGTAAAATGGAAGGCATTGATGAGGATGTATTTTTTATTAGGAGCCACATGTTCGGCTATTTCTCTTGCTGGTTGGAAATCACCCGCATTCATCCCTCGGTAACAGAACATTTTGGTCTCGTAAAATTTTCCAGAAAGAATCCCTTGTTCATACACAGAATTATAAAATACAAAACTAGTTGTGAGAAGGATCACCGATACGGAAGTAATCCTTTGAAAATTGTGATCAGCTAAATGATAAAGCCTTAAGATCCACAAAAACCCCACAAGACCAATCGCAGGGATAAACTGGAGAACATGCCTTGGTTGTTTGTTTCCAGTGGTAAGTTCCAAAATTAAAAGTTCTAAGAAGAGAATAAAAGTTCCTGCCACAAGTGGGTCTTTGATTTTATTCCATATTGTTTCTTTGGTACGAACAAAAAAATATAACAAAGACAAGGTGGAAAATAATACCAAAGTTCGAAATCCCCAAATGAAATCAAAAACTCCAGGGACGGATGGATCTTTCCCAGGTTCTGTCCAAAGGGTAAGGAAAAAACTTCTGGTATATGCATTCACAATCATTTGAGCATCGATAAGAGCATTCACTCGATCTGGATTTAAAAATAACCATAAAAATGCAGGGAAAATAGCATAAGCCCATAGTACAACTGCTGTTTTTGGGAATATTTTTTTCATGGCATCGCGGTTTCGGAATAAATAAACCGATAGATCAACAAACAATACCAAGGTGATCCCAAACATAAACTGTTTGAAACCCTTTTGATTCAGATTGATTTTGGTGACAACTCGTAACACTGGTAAAGAAAATACCATCAGCACAACAAATACTAAGTATAAAAGTCGAATTCCTTTTGCGTATTGTTTTAAGAGATAGAGGATTACTTCTTTGTATTTGCCCGGGGATCGAATCAGTTCATAAGCAAAACAAGCCATAAAGTATAAAATCCCATATGGATATTTAGTGAAATAAAAACCAAATAAGGAAACAAAGATCATCCATTTGGTACTGCCATCAATTTCACGTTCTCGGTTGTCTGTATCATACAAACGGTAAATGGCATAAACAGAAAGTAGAAGAAAAAACATCGATTGGGTTTCCAACATAGAAGACAAGGAATATGCAGGCACTTCTACAGTTTGGATGGAAAGGATAAAGATGAGGGATGAAAAAAGTCCTGACCAAAAAAGAGATTTTGACATCCGAAACGATGTATACACCAAACCTGGATACACTAAGATCAAAAAAAATAGTCCAAGAAAACTATCTCGATAGGTTTCATATGCATCAATCGGTAAATACAATGTAACAAATGTTAGCATTGATCGTAATGGAGGCCAGGTGGGGCTTTCCAAAAACGGCATGATACCATAAAACCAATTTCCATTTCGAAAATCGACATATTGGTCAAGGACTTGGTTCAGTCGTATGTTTTCATCCCAAGACAAAAAATCTTTGTTGGGACAAATTTGGAGGAAGGCCTCCCAAGATTTTGTAGCATAGAACACGACGAGAAAAACGCCGAAACCGATGAAAAGAACCCCAAAACTGTTCAGAAGAATGTTTTTTGCCTTCATACCAATCCTTGGAATCATTCTTTCTTTGGGGTGGAATTGGGATCAACCGAAGTATTTTTTACGCAAATTTTCTCTTTGATTGTTGTCCAAGGGATTGGATTCTGTCCGTTAGAAGGTTCAAAAAATGCAAGATTTCGTAGACATTGGTGAAAAAATCATCTTTCTCGTGATGTTATTCGCGAGTATCCTCGCCATTGCTGTTTTCATCGAAAGGTTAATTGTTTATAAACGCAATTTTAACAAAGAATCTGAATCACTTCTCGATTCACTCACACTTCTGATTCGCCACCGTGATCTAAAAGGTACGGAAAAATTACTCGAAAGCCATCCTATGGAAAATTCTTACACACGTTTCATTCATTTTGTTTTGGAACGCGAAAAAGAAAACCACAAAGGTTTATCGGAACTCATGGAAGGAAAAATTCTAAAAGAACGACTCAGTTTAGAGGAACGACTTCCGATTCTCAACACACTTGGGAACAATACTCCTTTTATCGGGCTTTTGGGAACTGTGCTTGGGGTGATCAAAGCATTCTATGGTTTAGGAACTTTAGGGAATTCTGGTGCAGAAGTAGTGATGCGTAGTATTTCCACTGCCCTACTTGCCACTGCTGCTGGTCTTGCCGTTGCGATTCCAGTTGTTATGGCAAATAACTACTTCACTCGTAAGATGAAATTGGTATTAGGACAATTGGAAATCCTTTCTAAAGAAATCCATGCTAGTTTCATCACTAGTGGAAAACACAACCAATCTTCTAGTTCTACACCTAACATCCACCACTAAATAAGAGTTATATGAAATCATTTACATTGTTTTTACAATACAAACTCAGGCGGTTCGGTCTTTTCCGAGCAAGTTTGTTTGTTTCTGTGAGTTTACATGTAATGTGTTATTTGGTATATTTTGTTCTAACTTTGCCAAGTGAAGCCGCCTTTCAAGAAACTTCATTGGAAGATGTGGATGTCTCCTTTGAAGAAATTCCACCAGAACTCATTGGTGGCACATCAAGCCCCGCTCCTGTCGAAAAACAAGAATGGGTGGAAGGATCGAACAAAGATGCTGAAGACAAACCTGATAATTCTGACTTAAACCCAAACCAACTTTCAGGGAATGGAACTGACAAAGATGGATTTTTGTTTTCATTTAATGGAGATAGACCTCCCACACCCATCATTGATTTTGATTTAAAAGCTTATTTCCCTGAAGCAGCCAAATCTGCGAACATTAGCCAAAAGACAGTCGTTGTCATGGTGCAAGTTGACGAACAAGGTGTACTCCAAGGAGTCAAAATTGTTTCGGGACGAGCAGGGTATGGATTCGATGAAGCTGCCATTAGAATCATCCAACGTGCAAGGTTTACACCTGGCTATGACAAAGGAAAACCAACTCGGATGGCACATAGATTGCCCATCAGTTTTGATTTAGAAGAGGATTAAGATGTTTCGGAATACAAAACAAAAAATTGCAATTGGTACTGTATTATTTATCATTGGACTAATCGTTGTTAGTTTCCAAACAAAACCGATTACTGGTAAAACAGAAACTAAATCTTCTTTCAAAAAACCAGGACTGACTCCAGACCCATTTGCCTTATACCAAAGTATACCACCTTACAGTTCTCAAGTTTCCCATTCAGATTTACCTTCCAATATCGACCTAAGTGTCGACTTTCCAGTTCCGATGGACCAAGGCACAGGAAAAGATAACGTAGGTTTTACAGTCGGTTATGGTCTAATTTCGTATTTAGAAGCTCAGAAAAAAGGGATTCGTAATTTATCTGCGATTGGTCCAAATTCTGCCAATGGTCAAAAACTTCTTTATTCAGCAAATTTCATTTATAACCAATTGAACAGTGGGAAAGACCAAGCAGTTTCCTTACTCGATGCCTTGGTTCTTGCAACGAGTAGAGGTTCTGTCCCCATTGAGCTCATGAATGAATCCAGTAATAATCTAAGGGTTCGACCAAAAGCAAACATTGTGGAAATAGGCCGAAAAGCGAGGCTTGGTCGAATTTATAAAATTGAACCACACGATCTTTCCTCCATAAAACTTGCATTAGTTGAAAAAAAACCAGTTTTGATTGGTTATTTAGTCTATGAAAATTTTCTAAATCCAAAACCAGATGCCGTTTTCCAACAAGGAAGTGGAGAAGTTATAGGAGCCCAATCTCTTGTGATTTTGGGTTATAATGACAAAAAGAAAGCGTTTAAAGTTTGGAATACTTGGGGAACAAATTGGGGGGACCAAGGGTATCTTTGGATTTCTTATGAAAGTTTCCCCAAACACACCAAATCGATTTATGTTGCGAATCCCTCAGAGGGGAACCAACTACTGACAGAATCCAAATTGATGAATGAGTTAGAGTCATTGGAATTTGGTGAACATAATTTATTCCCACCAAAAGAAGTGTATGCATCTAGAGGTGATTATTCTGATCGGATTCGAATCTCATGGTCGAGTGAAAAACGAGCCATTGGGTACGAAGTGTACAGAAAACGTAAAATTGATACAAAATACCAACTTGTTGGACTTTCCAAACAACCCTACTTTGATGATTTTGGTGTTCAAAAGAATACTGCCTATCATTACAAAGTAGCAAGCTTAGATGAAAATTATTTATCCAAACCTTCCATTGACTCAAACGATGGATATGCGTCAGAGCCAACAAAACCTGCAGGAATTTTACCTGTTACTAATTTAAGAGCATCTGTTGCACCAACAAATGACCGCATCTTATTAGAATGGGACAACCAATCCATCCCAACTACATATGTTGTTTACAAATGGAATGCAATGGCACGGATTTTCCGCTTTTTAGGAAAAACTGAAAAAAATTCTTACACAGATTTAAAAGCTAGTCGTAATGGTGATAACGAAATTTACCAAGTTGTTCCAGAAAGAAACCAACTAGAAGGAGAATCTAGTTATTACGTATCAGCGCATTTAGATCCTTCTGAAGTTTTAAAACCAAGACCTGAACATTTCACCGCTTCCAAAGGTTTGTATCCTGGAGTGACCGTCTTACAATGGGAAGGTTCTCCAAGTGCAACTGCATACCATATCTTTCGAAAAACAAATGGTTCCTGGAAACGCATTGCAAAAACCACAGACCTACTTTACAAAGACGAGGAACCTTCAGGAAAAGAATCTTTTTATGCAGTCACAGCAGAATTCGAAGGGGATTTGTATAGTTTCCCATCTGAACCAGATATCGGATATGCATCACTCATTGCAGGAAGGTCTTTAAATGTAAAGGCTCCGGAACTAACCATTACAGAAAATCGAAAATCGGGAGAACTCTGGTTTAGTTGGAATTTGATTCCAAAGGTCACTTCTTATAAAATTCTCATGAGAAAAAAGAATGAAGAAGATTGGAGTTTGGTAAAAGAAACTTCAGAATCTAATTTTAAATTACAGAATCTTTCCAAAAACGAATTTTACTTTTTTGTAATTCAATCTGTTCAAAAAGGAGTTGGGGAAAGTTTGTATTCTTCACCAGTCACCGCTGTTTTATCGGAAACTGTTCCCGATATTAAAAAAGTAAAAACATTTGGTGAATCCGCCATACAGAAGTTTATCGGGCCTTGGACTGCAATGTATTGGGATGGCAAAAACAAAGTGAAACCAGTTCGATTGACCATCGAAGCCGAAGATGCGGAAGGAAACATTGTTATGAAATGGAATGAAAATCCAATCTTTCGTGGCAAAAATATTGTAGATTCCGATCTAATCGAAGAAAAAGGAAAATGGAAAATTAAACTTTCTCCAAATTATGAATCCTTATCAGGTGAATTTGAAGATAAAGGTTTAGTCCCAGAAAAAAGCCAACTATCATTCATTCGCGAATAAACGATAGACCTTCATATATTTTTGAAAAAAGTTTTCGTTAGGCAGTTGTTAGTTGGTCAAAAAAATGTTTTGGAATTTTCCAAGGTCTTTTTTTGGCAAAATCAAAAAATAATGCGGAAAAGATAGCTTCGCAGACTAGAACACCATCGGAAACTCGATACATATTTTGTAAGACAGTTCCCCTCACAACAGTCATATCCCGAAATCCAGTTTCAATTCGAACCGAATCGGGATGATTCAATGGCTTGTGGTAATTTAACTCGGCTTTTAAGACCACAGGACCGACAAGATTCTCTCTCATCTCTCGAATTGAAAACCCAATCTTCTCTAAAGCCTGCATCCTTGCTTCATCCAAGTAGGCTTGGTACACTCCATTATTGACATGCCCATTGGCATCCAAATGGCTCCATAATACGGGAATTTCAGTTGTATGAGTCACTATCATGATCTTTTCTTTCCTCAGTGTTTCCAAATTTAGACAGAACGATCTGTCTGCCAACAAAAAAACAGACAATTCTGTCTAATTTATGATTCCCAAAATTGCAATTTGAACTCTAGTGGAGACGAATGAAACGTTCGCCTAAAATTAGGATTCTCGAAATTGCCAAAAACAGATTTTACAGGCAAGGGTATCACCACACGGGTATCAACCAAATCATCCGAGAATCTGCGACAGCCAAAGCAAGTTTTTATGATCATTTCCCCTCCAAACAAACTTTAGGTGTTCAAGTCATTAGAGCCTATGGTGTTGATGTGCTTGTATGGTTTCGCAAAATCCTTCGTAATTCCTCTACACCCAATGACTTTATATCGGAAATGTCAAAAGCAATGTTAGACCAAGTCAGAACGAATGATTCCTATTACCAAGGTTGCCCCATTGCCATTTTTTCTAGCCAATTCCCTGTAGGCGAAAAACCATTTAGTGATGAATTCAAGAGGATTGTCATTCGTTGGGAGTCAATTTTAACGTCAGCCATTCAGAAATGGAAATCAAAAGGATTGCTACAAAAAAATACAAAAGAATTAGAATTAGCAAGGGATCTGATCAATCTCTACGAAGGATCTCTTATGAACTGGCGAATTTCTATGAATGAAGATTACATCCTCCGCGCAATGTTACAAATCAAAGAAAGATTCAAAACAGAAATCAAAAAATAGTCCCACTTTCGCAGTTTTTTCGGCAAACTTTTTCTAATCCGAGGCAACTTCCAACAATGGCCGCAAAATCTGCGTTACTATAAGTAGACGCCCCAGTTGATACTCGATAAAACGCATCGTTACGCAAAAAACATTCACCTTCAATTGTGGAACATTTATTCCGCTCATAACATGCGGAACGAAACGAAAATGGTGAACCACAACTGAATAAAAATACGAAAATGAAAGAACCAATCAATCCTTTCATAATGAAATGATTTGATTTTCAAATTCAGTTTTTGATAAAGATGATATTTTTTGAAGAGAACCAGAAACGTTTTGGAATTTTACTTTCCCTTTTATTGTTACTGGAACATCAAACAAAATTTCACCTTCCACAACTAACTCTTCACATTCAACTAAAGATGGTAAGGCGACAAATAAGGCATCAAATTGTTGGATTTTTTTATAGAATTTTTCATCCAAAGAAACAAGAACTTCCCCAAGTCCTTTTTCCTTTCTTTCTTTTGTCATTGTTAACGAATAATCTTCGTTTAACACATAGGCATCCGAACGACGAATCAAATAGTCTTCTGTTTTTTTGACAGGTGCAAATCGATCTCTTGGAATGATGACCCCTTTAAACTTTGAAAAATTACCAACAGCACTTCCCATTGCTGTTTCCAGTTGGATGACATCCTTTCCAGACACTTGTTTTGGATTCACAATGAGAGATAATGAAAAGTTTCCTTTTTGAAATCTTTCTTTGAGTGCACGTAAATTGATCCAAAGATTATTGGTGGAAAACGTTCTGAATTTTCCAAGCCCACTAAATTCGTGTTCGTGTTCTTTTGGAACTTGAGCAGTCTCCAATAATTCGTATTGAATCATTTTACCGCCAACTAACTTACGATAAATGGCTCCGCCTTTTTTATCAGCTAATGTTTTTGGTGTCATTTCCATTGCAAAATGGATATCTTCTTTGAGTAAGTAGGATACGATTTGAGGGTCAACTGTTGCGCCCAAATTATCTCCATTGGAAAGGAAGGCAATTTCAAATCCTTTGGAAAGAAGTTCATCTAAAATCCCCTCTTCCATCATGGTAAAATAAATATCTCCATGCCCAGGTGGGCACCAATTTTCCTTTTCTACATTGGTTTTGATTGGAACAAAGGTCTTTGCATCTAATCTTGGAACCTTATGTTGTAAAAAACTGGAACGTAACGATTGTTTGAATCCACTTTGAATTAATTCTCTTTGAGAATCTTCTTGGGTATTATAGGAATCCATAAAAAGTAAAGGAACATCGATACCATACTTGTTACGAAGGTATTCGATTTGTTTTGCCATCACAGATAAAAAAGACAAATTTCCTTTAATCGGGATAAGAGACTTCGCTTTGTCGAGTCCCATACTTGTCCCAAGACCCCCATTCAACTTGATGACAACAAGTTTCGAAAGAAGAGTGGTATCGAGAGGATAGGAGTCATGGATTGACTCAAGGGAAATTTCATCAGATTTGGGATCTAAATCTCCTACCTCTTCCCAACGTACGATCCCTGTTTCGCCATTACGGACTGCGTCTACTTTGCTAATAAAGTCAACAATGAACGCATCTGAAAGACCTGCCTGTTTCATGGTCTCGCGGATCAGTTGGTCTACGGTTTCTTTCTCCATTTCATTTCCCTTCGTGTGGTTCCCCTAATTCAATCCGGTGGGGTTCATCAATGATTCCCGGATTCCAGAAAAAAAAGACATGAATATTACGACCTTCCTGTTTTGGAACCGGTGTCGTTTCTTTCCTTTCATACTTTGGCATAAATACTTCGAAATTGTACACCCAATACTTTCCTTTTTTACGTGAAATCTGGCGGATCCCCTGATTCAGAGGGTCCTTCCTTGTGAGTTTTCCATAAGGAAGTGGGTATTTTGTCTCCCAAATTTCTGGGAGTAATTTGGCTGCATCCTCATAGGTCCCAGGATTTGCCGAGAGATAGCAGGGCAAAACCAAAAGGAACAAAAAAAAGCGCACCAAATGTAACATAGCTTACTAAAAGGCAATGCTATGTGGAGTCGGTTAGAGGTCAATTCAGGAATTCTTCCCCTGGAATTGATTTTCCTAGACAAGAATTGTGTCTGATTGAATCATCAAATTCATGTTTCGATTCATGGAATATCTGGAACGATTTTGGGCTCTTGTGTCATTTTACCTGCCTAGTCATTTGTCGATTGATAACAATCAAGATAAAAATATTCTCATTGTGCCTGGGTTTAGAGCTGGTCGTTTTTTTTATGCAAGACTAAAGTCAAATTTAGACAATTTAGGTTTCAAAGTTGGGATTTTGTCTACTTTACGAAACCCCTCTTCATTAGAAGAAGCAATCCAATACTTAGCGAAACAAATTTTAACAGCACCTAACGAAGTCACTTTGATCGCTCATAATACTGGTGGATTATTGGTTTTAATTTTACCTGATGAAGCGAGACGAAAAGTAAAAAGGTTGATCACTCTTGGAACTCCTTTTCATGGATCTGATCGTTTTACCAATACTAGATTTTCGTATTGGGGTTTTGAATCGGATTGGGTAAAAACGAATTATAAAAACGCATTATTTTTTCCACTTTTCCAACCACTCTCTGCCATTGAAGATTTTAGTTTTCCCCCTCAAGAAAGTACTGAGTTTGGACAAGGTCGTGATTTATGGTTTGATATTCCAGGGAATTACAATCTTGTACGCAGGAATGAAAACATCAGAACCTTACGTGAATTTTTAGGAACACCAAAAGACAATATCAATATCACCCCAAGTCCAAAAGCAAATCCTGACTTTGCAGTCCCTAAAAAAATCGAAGTTGATTTTTCTAAATACGAACCTGCTGTTTACAAAAAGAATAAAGAATCCTTAGCGAAAAAGAAATCCTCTTCTAACAAAGAGTTGTCGAAACCGACACCAAAAAAAGCAAAACCAAATCAGAAAGTGAAACAAACTCCAAAACCAAAGGCAAAACCGAAAAAGAAATCCAAACGGTAATCCATAAAAAAAAGCTGTCCACCAAACGATGGACAGCTTCTAAAATAAAAGTTCTAATCTGAACTTAGACTTTTTTTAATTCTTTTGCACAAGCAAGACAACTGTCTCTACATTCTTTGCAAACTGCATGGTGATTGGCATGTTTGTCACATTCTTTTGCACACGCTTCACAGACTTCCACACATAAATTTGCTAATTTCTTCGTAAATGATGAGTTTTGGCTTGCAAGTTTCACAAACGAGTCACAAAGGCTAATCACTTCACGAGTAGAAGTCGCACATGCTGCCATCGCTTTATCACCTTTTCCAAGTTCGGTGATACAATGACTGAGGCATACTTCAGCAGATAGTTGGCAATGGATTGCCGCCATCATTGCTTTTGCGTATTTGGATTTCCCTGCAGTGGGCATACTTGCACTTTCGTGGTTATGGTCTTCTGCGGAGAGTGTTGATAATATTCCAGAAACAGCCACTGCCATTCCAGCTTTTTGTAATAATTCTTTGCGATTCATATTCTTATCCTTCTTAATTGATTTTTAAACATTCGAAATTGGTTCACCCCATCAAGGTGTGCCTATCTCAAATCAGAAGGTGGATGGTGCTTGTAGGAGTATGAGGAGGGAGTTTGTGTTGTGATCCGGCAATCCAACTCTCCGTTGGATTTGGTTTTAATAAGGAAATAAAAGACCCACGGAAATTTGACCAATCAACAAATGTGACAATGGGTTTACCAAGAGAAAGATCCGAATCAGGAGAAAATTGGAGTGATTCGAATACAATGGGACAATCACAATTGTCTTTTTTGTTGGATTCACCTGTTTGTGTTTGGTGGCAAGGAGGGAGAGATGATTTTTGAACGAAGGATTCAGGGGATAAACAGACCCCAAATAGGGATGATTTACACCCTAAATAGAGTAAAAACAATAAAATGAACCCTAAACTTGCCTTCCGTTTCATTGTTGTTTCCTTGTCTTTAGACGAAGAAGCCTTCTGATCAGATTACCAGTTTAAAATAAATTCTTCAAGCCTTTTCCTGCGACAATAAAGGTTCCAATTGTGGATCCAAATTGGGGGAGGAAAAAAACCAAAAAGATATGCAAAACTCGATTTTTCCAAAACCCTTGAAAACTTTCTGAATCTTCTGCAATTCTTTCAAAATCTTCTACAAGTGGTTTTCGTAAATAGGACTCGGATAAGGCACTCACCCAACCTGCTTTAAAAATCGGAACAAAGGTTCCGATAGGTGCCGTAATAAAAGCAAGTAAAATAGAAATGGGATGAGCCCATGCGATGAGTGCTCCGAGAGCAGCAAGTCCGCCTTTGATGTAGATGAGTTTAGAAAACAAATCCAAACCCGCTTCTCCACCTTGGCTCCAAGTGGTATAACCGATTAGACCTGCAAAAAACACGGGGTAAATGATAAGACTCAGACTATCCCAAAGTTTTCGTTTCGGTACTTCATCTAACACAGATAAGTCGTTTTGTAAATCAATATTCCTTTCGATCCCAGCTAGGTGGCCTGCTCCCACAACTGCTACTACTTTTTTTACCTTTTTATCTAGGGTAGAAACGCGGATTTTTTCAGCTAAGTATACATCTCTTTCATCAATGATTACATTTTTGATAGATTCATATTTTTTAGGAATTTGAGAGAACAAATCTTTTAGGATATCATCCGATTTCATCTCTTCAATTTTTTCGTCACTTACATCTTCTCTGACAAGTAATGACGCAAGTAAGGCACTAAAGAGATACATCTTAGAAAAAAATCCAACATTGCCCCACGAACGTTTGAGAGTGGTTTGGATTTCTCGGTCAACAGGAAGGACTGGTTTTTTAAGAGAACGTCCAAGAGTGATGGCTTTACGCATTTCATCTCCTGGTTTGATGTCTTGGTTTCCCATTTTTTTCTGAAACGAGGAAAGGATGAGGCTCGAAAGTAATAACCACATCTTTCTTTCTTTGAAGACTTTAAAAATATCTAATTTTTTAAGATAATCTGGGTCTTCCACAGACTTCATTCGTGATTCACATAACTCTACACAAATGACATCTGGTTTGATACTTTGGATGAGTTTTTCAACCTCTTCCACACTTTGTTTGGATATGTGGGCAGTTCCTAAAATATGGACTTCTGTTTTGTCAATGGTTTTAAACAGGTAAGGTTCTTTTGTTTTGAAACCTTTTTTGGTAGATTTTCTTGGTGGAGTAGTTTTTTTGATTGAACGCATACTGAGAAGTGACTATCTATTATACCTAAATAACGGTTCCTCTCTCTAGAAACAAGTAGAATGTCTATAAAATCCAAAATCATCAATGTGGGAATTGCTGACATTAAGGTCGGAAAAGATACGGATGTACTCCGGACTACATTGGGTTCCTGCATTGGAATCGTCTTGTATGATCCCGACCAAAAAATTGGTGCCATTTCACACATCATGCTCGCAAAAGATCCAACAGGAAAAGACATGAGTAAGTTTCCTCACAAATACGGAGAAACAGCACTTCCAATTCTCATCGAAATGATGAAAAAGGAAGGATCAAACATTGGGCAATACTCGTGCCGAATTTTTGGTGGTGCTTCCATGTTCAAAGGAATCAATTCCCAATTCTTACAAAATATTGGGGAACAGAATATTCTCATCGTCAAAAAGTTCATGGAAGAGAAAAAAATCCCAATCATTGTGGAAGATGTAGCTGGTAATGAGGGAAGAACCATCAGTCTCTACTGCGATGACGGTCGCGTTTTGCTAAAAAAAGCTGGTATGGAAAAATACCTTTATAAGGTGCGTTAGGCGATATGCTAAAATCAAAAGTTGATGAAGTATTACAAGACGTAAATAAATTACCGGCCATTTCATCGGTTGTTTCTAAAGTACTCGAAAAATTACAAAAACCCGATGTCAATATTGCTGACTTAGCACAAGAAATTTCTAAAGACCCAGCCATTACAGCCAATGTAATCAAACTTTCCAATTCGGCTTATTACCGTGCTTCCAAACCGATTCGAACTGTACAAGAAGCTTTGATGACATTAGGGATCAAGACGGTAAAAGAAATTGTACTGCTTACTGCAGCAAAGGGAATCTTAGCGCAAGACTTAAACAGTTACCAATTGGAAGCAGCACAATTATGGACTGCGTCCTTACTTGTTGCGGAACTTTCCAGTAAAATTGTCCAACATAAGAAGTTAAAAATCGATAAAGACTTAGCCTTTACTTCAGGTCTTCTGTGTAGTGTTGGTAAAATTGTTCTCGCTCAGTTTTTTAGTCCTGTGATGATGCAAATCAAAACAGACCTCAAGGACAACCAGGAACCATTCCCTACATTAGAAAAAAAATACTTCGGTTACACACACATGGAAGTTTCGGAAACACTTTTAAAACGATGGAACTTCCCTGTTGACCTTACAGATGTGGTGGCAAACTACCTCTCTCCTGAAAATTCGAAAGTAAATCCACTCCTCACTTCAGTTGTCCATATTGCGAGTATCCTAATTGTTGTATCAGGGATTGGGATTGATATTGGTGGAGAATCAGTTCCGATTTCACCTTTTGCTCTCAGCCAAACAGGCGTTACCGATGCGGATATCGAAACATACTTTGTTCACATTCCTGACTTACAAGCAGGTCTTGCCGATTTGTTAAATGTTTAAAACAAACTAAGGATTCACTCTTAGATGAATATCATTTTCATAGGGGCAAGAGGCGCTGGGAAATCAAAGGTTTCACGTACTTTATCAAAACAAACAGAAATTCCAGCAGTTTCAACAGATTCCATAGCAGTTTATGAAGCTGGTGGGTTACCCATCCCTAAGTTTGTAGAAAAAAACGGCTGGAAAGCTTTTCGCGAATTAGAATATTCTATTTTACAAAAACTGCAAAATGCAAATGGAATCATTTTAGATTGTGGTGGTGGAATTTTATTTGATTTAGATGATGTTGGCAATGAAATTGTGAGCCAAAGAAAGTTGGATCTATTACGTAAAATTGGTCGGATTGTCTACTTAGAACGTGGCATTGAAGAACTTGTAGAAAAAGTAAAAGGGGATCCGACTAGACCCGACCTATCCAAAGTAACATCATATCGTACCATTTTAGAAAAACGTCTTCCTATTTACCAAGAAGCAGCACACTTTAAATTGAACCTATCCAAACTTTCGAAAGAGGAAGCAGTGGAACGGATCTTAGACTGGCTCGGACTCAAATCCAAATAAAGGGAAGAGGTGTTGTCGGTGATAAGCATTGCGTTTATCAGGTTAAAAATTTTTAGTCGTCCGAATGACAGATAACTTTTGGTACGGTTCGGTAATCGCAAAAAAAAAATTGATTCCAAGATTCAAGTAAGTTTGAGCTTACTTTCATTACCAACTTCCACTCGATCCCCCACCCCCAAAACTTCCACCTCCTCCACTGAAGCCACCACCCGAACCTCCTGATGACCCACTCCCACTACTTCCAGAAAATCCACCAGATGAAAAAAATACATTGTCTGTTACCTTCGATGCAATGTGTTTTACCCATTTCACTTTATCCCTTGTAAGTCGTACAAAAACAAAACCGAATCCATAAACCAAATTACAAAATAGCCAAGCATAATAACCAAAGAACATAGTTGGAACCCATTGGAAGAATACCAATATGAAAATGAACATACCAATTCCTTCCGCTTCATAATGAAAGGCCGAAATAAAAGCGAATAAAAACAAAACACCTATAAACAAACAACCTAGTGGGTATAAAAACCAATTTCCTTGGAAATCAAAACCTCGAAAGGATTTGAATTTTTGAAATAAGGATGGTTCTTCTGGAGTGACTCCAACTGTTGCGGTTTGTAACAACTGTTCCAATCCCAATCGTATCCCTGTTGGGTAATCTCCTTTTCTGAAATGAGGGATCATCGTTTCATAGATGATTCGTTTGCAATATACATCAGTGAGAACACCTTCTAAACCATAACCAACTTCAATCCGTACTTTTCTGTCATCAGTCGCAAGTAAAACTAGGACTCCATTATCCAAACCTTCCCTACCAAGTTTCCAGTTTTCCGCCACTTTTAAGCTATACTCCTCTAAGATCTCACCTTCGAGAGAATGTACGACAAGGATCGCCACTTGGTTTGAAGTTTGTTTTTCGTGTTCGGCAAGGATTATTTCCCACTCCAAAGCCACATCTTTAGGGATTGTTCCTTCTTCAAAAGTAACTCTCGATTCTAATTTAGGAATCTCTTTTGCGAGTAATCTGGAATGATAAGGAAGGAGATACAAAGATCCGAGTACGATCCAGACGGATATAAATCTGATTTTCATTGGCATAAGGTTAGTTGACAAATTCAAAAAAATCAAAGAGATTTTTTCGCACGTGGAAACAACATTTTTACAAAACTCAATTCTCATCCAAGGGGCAAATGTACATCCTTACGTACTATTATTGGGAGCGATTGTTTGGGGGATTCTCTCTTTACTCGGAATCCTTTTTTGGAAACACCCCATGATCGGTAAAAAAGGGATTCTCTTTTCCCTTCTCACGTTTACCCCACTCAGTTTGGTTTGTGTGAAATCGTATCAGGAAACCAATTCGTTTTCCTACCATGTACAAGTGGACGGAGAATCGAAACAGGTTCGGTTTGGAGATACTCAAGGAATGAATGATTTGGAAATTCCTTTTTCCGATTGGGTTTCATACCAAATCCATTCTGATGCAGAATCCAAAAAAGATGGTTGGAAATACACGGATACTATTTATCTCAAACATAGGTTAGGTTTACTGATTCCGGTTTCGACCATTACAGTTAGAAAATACACGGACAAATCAAAAGAGTTTAGCCGTTACCTAGATTTAAACCGGGAACTAAAAAAATTCTTCCGATTTATGCCACTCCCCATTGAAGATGAGTTAGGTGACTCATTTTCTGGGCTACCCATCCCCTTAGATCCACCAAAGGCATTGGATTCGAATACATCACCTAACTTAGAATTTCTCCGTCCAAATTCGCTTTTCCCAATCCAATGGGAACATTCCATTTCGAATGCGAATTGGTTTTTTTCGTTTTGTTTACTTGCCGTTGGACATTTGGGACTTCTCATTTTACTTGCCAATCTTACGAACAAAGAGATGAGCAATATAAAAATGGGAGTTGTGATCCTTCTTGTGGGGTATTTATCCTTCGGAATCCAGTTTTACTTTTGGATTGGAAAAAAAATGGGAATGTCTTATCAAATCGAACGTTTGTCGGATGGTTATGCGTTATATGGAATCACAAAGAAGGGAAAAGAGAAATTACAAGAATGGAAACAAACCGAAGATTTGATAGTTCACCTAGAACTGCCCTCAAAATACATATGGGTCCAATCCCGAAAAAGTTACGAATCCACACGGTCGCTAGCAAAATCCCTTCTCGACCCGAATTCAGAACTAACTTCCACATTGAACCATACGAAGGATCTGTTCACCTCTTCACAAGCACAGCGCTGGGATTTAAGCGATCTTCCTATGGAAGTTGCAGTTCGCTTCTTTCTTGTACTATGCCAAAGATTAGACTCAATATAATATTGCTATGTATATAATCTGATTTAACACATAGTACGCTAAACGATTAAGTAATAAGCATTTTTATGCCTTTGGTTTTGCCTAAAAATAAATCATTTTGCTGAAAACAAATTAATTGGACAGTACACCCAAATTCTAAAACAAGGTACAGTAATTGCTTTAGAGTAGGGTACGTATGCCAAAATCCAACCAACCACCCATCCTTCCGCCACTCGGCCCACAGGCCCAAGGTATGTATGATCCTGCCATGGACAAAGACTCCTGTGGTGTTGGTTTTATCGCAAATTATAAGGGCAAACGTTCCCGTGACATCGTAGACAAAGGGATCCGCCTCATGTGTAACCTTGAACACCGAGGTGCCGAAGGTGCTGATCCGAAAACGGGAGACGGCGCAGGAATTATGATCAACCTGCCTGATGCTTTTTTCCGCAAAAACCTGCCATTCACCCTTCCGAAAGAAGGTGATTATGCAGTTGGATTTTTATTCTTACCTCAAAATGCGGAAGTAAGAGCGGCTGTTGAAAACGTAATTGAAAAAATCATCATCGACGAAGGGGAAGAATTCCTTGGTTTTCGAGATGTTCCAGTAAACAAAGAATATGCGGGAGTCGTTGCTTCCAAAACCATTCCAGTCTTCAAACAAGTGTTTATCGGGAAAAAATCCAAAAAAATCAAAACATCCGATGATTTTGAAAGAAAATTATTCCTAATCAGACGACTCATTGACAGACGAATTCGTGCGGAACTCAAACTCGATCGTTCGCAATACTATGTACCAAGTTTTTCATCTAGGACCATTGTATACAAAGGGATGTTACTGGGAGACCAAGTTAAAAAATTCTACGAAGACTTAAAGTCACCTGACCTCACTTCGGCTTTCTGTTTAACACACACTCGGTTTTCCACAAACACCTTTCCTACTTGGGATTTGGCTCACCCTTACCGACAAATTGCTCACAATGGTGAGATCAATACGTTACGTGGGAACATGAACTGGATGGCAGCTCGCCAAATGGTCATGCAATCTCCGTTATACGGTGACGAACTCAAAAGGATGCTTCCTATCGTCATGGAAGGCCAATCAGATACTGCAACTTTTGATACAGTCCTTGAACTACTTGTGATGGGTGGAAGGTCATTACCACACTCAGTGATGATGATGATCCCAGAAGCTTGGTCAAAAAACAAAGCGATGGACGCCGACAGACGTGCGTTCTACGAATACCACGCTACGTTTATGGAACCATGGGATGGTCCTGCTGCCATTGCCTTTACGGATGGAAGGATCATTGGTGCCACTCTTGATCGAAATGGTTTAAGACCTGCTCGTTATATCGTGACCAAAGATGATGAAGTGATCATGTCTTCCGAAGCAGGTGTTCTCAACTTACCACCGGAAGAAGTCCTTGTCCAAGATAGACTTCGTCCAGGTAGAATGCTCCTCATCGATATGGAAAAAGGACAAATCCTTGACGATGAAGAAATCAAAAAACAAATCTCTACCCAAAAACCATATCGCAAATGGGTAGAAGACAATATGATTCGATTGGGATCTCTTCCTGACCCTGAGAACGTAAAACAACCGCAACACGAAACGATTTTAGAAAGGCAAAGAGCATTTGGATACACACACGAAGATGTGTTTACCTTAATCAAACCGATGGGAGTTTCGGGGGAAGAACCAGTGGGTTCCATGGGAGTGGATTCCTCTCTTGCTGTCCTCAGTGAAAAACCACAACCGCTCTATCGTTATTTCAAACAAAACTTTGCACAGGTCACAAACCCACCGATTGACCCAATCCGTGAAGAATTGGTGATGGAACTCACAACCTACATTGGTCCTGAAGGGAACCTCCTTTCGGAAGAACCAGAACATGCTCATAGGCTTGAGTTGGAACACCCTATCCTCACAAATGAAGATTTTGAAAAGATCAAACAAATCAGTGAAGGGCATTTTAAAGCAAAAACCTTTGATATCCTTTTTGATCCTTCCAAAAAACATGATATGCGTAACTCACTCGATAGAGTTTGTGCAGATGCAGCAAAAGCTATCAGGGAACAAGGAGTAAACCTCATCATCCTTACTGACCATGCAGTGGGAGAAAAAAAGGCCGCCATTCCTTCCCTACTCGCAGTTGCTGGACTCCACCACTACCTCATCCGTGAAGGCCTTCGCACAAAAGCAGGGATTGTTTTGGAATCTGGAGAACCAAGAGAAGTTGCCCACTTCGCATTGTTATGCGGATATGGAGCAAATGCGATCAACCCATACTTAGCGTTTGAAACGATTGCGGATTTGTCTCTCCAAGGACTTTTACCGGAAGTACCAAACTACAAAGATGCAAAGAAAAAATACATCAAATCAATTGGGAAAGGACTCTTCAAAGTATTCTCTAAAATGGGGATCTCCACATTACAATCGTACTGCGGAGCACAAATCTTTGAAGCTGTAGGACTTGATTCCGAACTTGTGAACACGTATTTTGCGGGAACACAATCCAGAATTGAAGGACTTTCTCTCGAGATGTTGGAAGAAGAAACCGTACGCCGCCACAAAGCAGCTTATGACCCAACTTATTTCCCAAACAACTTAGAACCAGGTGGAGTACATTATTACCGTAAAAATGGGGATAGCCATCTTTACACTCCGATCACAGTTCATAAATTACAAAAAGCAACACAAGAAAACGATTACAAAACATTCAAAGAGTTTTCTGCTCTCATCGACAACCAAAACGAAAGAGCGATCACACTTAGAAGTTTGTTCCAGTTGGACTTTGAGGGATCAAAGGCTATTCCAATCGAAGAAGTGGAATCAGTAAAATCGATTCTCAAACGTTTCCAAACAGGAGCGATGAGCCATGGTTCCATTTCTTGGGAAGCACATACAACTCTTGCCATTGCCATGAACCGAATTGGTGCAAAATCCAATACGGGAGAAGGTGGAGAAGATCCTGTACGTTTCAAAACCCTCCCAAATGGAGATAGCATGCGTTCGGCGATTAAACAAGTGGCATCTGCAAGGTTTGGTGTGACAATGGAATACCTCACAAACGCTGATGACATCCAAATCAAAATGGCACAGGGCGCAAAACCAGGAGAAGGTGGACAGTTACCAGGACACAAGGTAGACAAATACATTGGATGGTTACGTTACTCCACACCTGGTGTAACACTCATCTCCCCTCCTCCTCACCATGATATTTATTCAATTGAAGATTTAAAACAGCTCATCTTCGATTTAAAAAATTCAAACCCAAGAGCTCGTATTTCCGTAAAACTAGTTTCGGAATCAGGTGTAGGAACAGTAGCGGCAGGGGTTGCAAAAGCACATGCCGACCATATCCTCATCGCAGGTCACGAAGGGGGAACAGGAGCAAGTCCGATTTCTTCCATCCACCATGCGGGAACACCTTGGGAACTTGGACTTTCAGAAACCCACCAAACACTTGTTGCAAACGGCTTACGCGACCGCGTGTATCTAGCAGTAGACGGTAAACTCCTCACTGGAAAGGACGTTGTGGTAGGAGCTCTCCTCGGTGCGGAAGAGTTTGGATTCTCCACATCAGCTCTTGTTTCTGTGGGTTGTATCATGATGCGTAAATGCCATCTCAATACATGCCCCGTTGGTGTTGCGACCCAAGATGAATTTTTAAGAAGTAAGTTCACAGGAAAACCTGAGTATGTTGTGAACTTCATGACCTTTGTTGCGGAAGAAGTACGTGAGATCATGGCAAAACTTGGTTTCAGAACTTTCGAAGAAATGATTGGCCAAGTGGAAAAAATCAAATTCAAACGACCTCACCACCATTGGAAAGCTCGTGGACTTGATTTTAGCAAAGTGCTCCATAGACCAAACCCTGTATTCCCTACAGGACTCTATCGTGCCAAAGAACAAAACCACCACTTGGATGAACAAATTGACAACGAGCTCATTCGTAAGTCTTTAGCAGCGATTGACCACAAACAACCTGTCAAAATCCAAACATCCATCGTGAACTTAAACCGTTCAGTTGGAACCATGCTCAGCCATGAAGTCACTAAAAAATACGGTGTGGATGGTCTTTCTGAAGATACAATTGACATTGAGTTTACTGGAACCGCAGGACAGTCGTTTGGTGCCTTTGTGACCAAAGGGATGACACTTCGCCTGGTGGGTGAAGGAAATGACTATGTAGGAAAAGGACTTTGTGGTGGAAAACTCATCTTCCAAACTCCTAAAAATGCTCCTTACAAAGCAGAGGAAAACATCGTTATTGGTAACACATGTTTCATTGGTGCTACGAGTGGGTATGCCTATGTAAACGGTATGGCCGGTGAACGTTTCTGCGTGAGAAACTCTGGAGCCCATGTCATCGTGGAAGGAACTGGTGACCATGGTTGTGAATACATGACCGGGGGACGAGTCATCATCTTAGGTGAGATTGGTCGTAACTTTGCTGCGGGTATGTCAGGTGGAATTGCTTACCTTTGGGATCCAAAGAAAAACAAAGAGGCGCTTATCAACAAAGAAATGGTCGACTTAGATCCGTTAACTGATGCATCAGAGATAGCAGAAGTTAAAAAAATGGTAGAAGACCATAAAAAATACACTGGGTCCAAACGTGCAGAAGAAGTTCTAAACAATTGGGATGAAGTAATCAAACAAATGATCAAAGTAATTCCGAGAGATTACAAAAAAGCCTTAGAAAAAATGGCTTCTGAAAATGGATCGGAAAAACAAAAAACAGAGGGGGTAACAACTCGTGGGTAAACCAACAGGATTTTTAGAATTTAAAAAAGAATACCTTCAAAAGATTGATCCGAAGGAAAGAGTTAAAAACTATAAAGAGTTTGAAAAACCTTTTCCTGAGGCTGTTGCCAAAGACCAGGGAGCTCGTTGTATGGACTGCGGGATTCCGTTTTGCCATGGCGACACTGGTTGCCCTGTAGACAACCTCATCCCTGAATTTAATGACTTTGTTTACCGAGGTCGATGGAAGGAAGCTTGGGAAAATCTTTCAAAAACCAATAACTTCCCAGAGTTCACTGGAAGGCTCTGCCCTGCTCCTTGTGAATCAGCTTGTACGTTAGGAATCATCGAACCACCTGTTTCCATCAAGTCGATCGAAAGAACCATCATCGACCGTGCTTGGGAAGAAGGATGGGTGATCCCACAAACTCCCGTTTCTAAATCGGGAAAAAAAGTAGCAGTTGTTGGATCGGGACCGGCAGGTCTTGCCGCAGGACAACAGTTAGCTCGTGCAGGTCATACAGTGACAATCTTTGAAAAAAATGATCGGATTGGTGGCCTACTCCGTTACGGAATTCCTGATTTTAAAATGGAAAAAAGACACATCGACCGCCGAATGAAACAAATGGAAGCGGAAGGTGTTACTTTCAAAACCAATGTCAATGTTGGAGTAGATATCACCGCGAAACAATTATTAGCTGATTTTGATGCAGTTGTCCTTGCTTGTGGATCAGAAGTCCCAAGAGACCTTCCTGTAGAAGGCCGAAGTCACAAAGGGATCCATTTTGCGATGGAGTTTTTAACAAAAAACAACAAACACGTCGCAGGTGATGCGATTGAAATCATCAATGCAAAAGACAAACATGTGATTGTCATTGGTGGTGGTGATACAGGTTCTGACTGTGTAGGAACATCCAACAGACATGGTGCAAAGTCTGTCACACAAATTGAACTATTCCCAGAACCTCCGAAGGAAAGAGACAAGTCCACTCCTTGGCCATTGTATCCAAAAATGTACAGAACGTCTACTTCTCATGAAGAAGGTGTGAATCGTAAATGGGCAGTTTCGACAATGGGATTCAAAGCCAATGAGAAAGGTGAAGTGACTGCCATTTACGGATCGGAAGTCAAAGAAGAAAACGGCAAGTTCATCCCAGTTCCAGGAACCGAATTCGAATGGCCTGCTGACCTAGTCTTTTTAGCTATGGGATTTGTGAACCCTGTGAAAGAGGGATTACTTGCTGATTTACAAAAAGAAGGATTGGAGCTTGATCCTAGAGGGAATGTAAAAGCAGATTTCGGTACAAAAGCCGGATCCTTTGCAACTTCAGTTCCAAAAGTCTATGCTTGTGGAGACGTAAGACGCGGACAATCCCTGATTGTTTGGGCGATTTCGGAAGGAAGAAAGTGTGCAGACCAAGTGCACCATTTTTTGACTACTGAAGTAGAAGCTTAAATTTTCAACAATCTAACTTAAGATCCACATTTGGAGCAAACTTTCTCGTAACAGGGATAATTTGTTTCCAATTGTGGATTCTGATTCATCTTCTCTTTTGCAAAAAAATTCTTGCCTAACTTCCAAATCGATAAAATCATAGGAGAGATTAATTGGAACGTAGCAAGTAACACTATAAAAATTGTTAAGTAATATTCCAACATTCGAGACTCCCTTGAAACTAATTGTAAAACAAATCTTAAAAATCGCAACACTTTTGGTACTTCTAACCACCAACGTTTCTGCAGAAAACATTCTCCTCAAAAAAGGGGGAACTATCAAAGGGAAAGTTGTAGAGCAAGACCAATACAAACTTAAAATCAGAAAAGAAGATGGAACCACCGTTGTTCTCAATAAAACTGAAATTTTAAAGGTCGTTTATAAAGACCAACTAACAGCTGCAGAAGAAGATAAACTCAGAAAAGCAGAAGAAGATAAAGAACGTATCAAACGAGAAAAAGAAGAAGCAGCAAGACTCAAAAAAGAGCAGGAAGAAGCAGCTCGTTTGGAAAAAGAAAACGCTAAAAACAATGCGATTCTAGAAGCAGAAGCAAAACGGAAACAAGAAGAAGACGCAAGACTTGCAGAAGCAGAAAGGAAAAATCTCACACGAGCAGGAGCAACGTGGCGATCAGCAGTTCTCCCAGGATGGGGACAATGGAAACAAGGAAGAAAAGTGCAAGCGATTGTTTACCCTTCCATCATTGCCATTGGACTCTTTTTTACCTATGACAAACACCGCATGTATCTCAATGCAAAAAGAGATTATAATAATTTAGATAATCCTTATACAACAAACGGACTCATCCGTGCTGCTTTCACACCACAAACTGCTGCTGTATCTCCTGGTGAGGCTGTAGTTGCAAGCCAACTTGGACCGTTTAAGGGTCAAAGAGAATCTGTAGAAAGACATTACCAAGAAATGCAGTACATTGGGATTGCCACCTTACTTGCGTATGCTTGGAATATCTTTGATGCGTATTACTTCCATCCCACAGGTTCTGGACTCAGTTTGGATGATACAAGGAAAGAAAAGTTTTTCCTCCATTCAACTGTAGACAGAGTTGGATACCACCCAACTGCTATTGCCGGTGACAGAGGTATTGAACATCGTACGCAATTAGGTTACGAAGTAACCTTCTAACTAGAATTATATTGATATCCCCACTCCTTAAATTTTAGATCAATTCTAAATCTCAAGTCCATCCTTGACAAAAATCAAGGGTGGAACATAGTCTCTCTTTCCTGTTTTTCTTTCTTTTCTTCGTCTTCTTTGTATAAAGGATTAAGTTCTCTAAAGATATAGAACTGATAAAGATTAAGGAGAGAAACATTGGCTACGGAAAAAACTCAATATGACGATTTTATCGTAAAAGGGTTTATCATTTCAGCGTTAGTCTGGGGCGTTGCATCAATGACATTTGGTGTCATCATTGCCTTCCAACTTGTGTATCCACAGCTGAATTTGGAATTACCTTGGACGAGCTTCGGAAGGTTACGACCATTACATACCAATGCTGCCATTTTTGGTTTTGCATTGAGTGTAATCTTCGCCACTGCTTATCATACAGTACAAAGACTTTGTCGCACAAGAATGTGGAACGACACTCTTTCCAAACTGCATTTGGCATTATACAACCTATCAATTGTTTTAGCTGCGATCACATTACCACTCGGTTACAGCCAATCAAAAGAATATGCTGAATTAGAATGGCCTATCGACTTACTTATAGTTGTATGGTATGTTATCTTTTTTGCAAACTACCTCATGACGGTACTCAAACGAAAAGAAGAACAAATGTATGTTGCCATTTGGTTTTACATCGCTTCCTTCGTAACAGTTCCCCTACTCTTCATTGTGAATAACATCGTAATCCCTGCAGGACTCTTAAAATCATATTCGGTTTATGCGGGAGTATTTGATGCAAACATCCAATGGTGGTATGGTCATAATGCGGTGGCGTTTGTTCTCACAACTCCATTTTTGGGACTTATGTACTACTACCTCCCAAAACACATCAAACAACCAATTTACTCACATAGACTCTCCATCATTCACTTCTGGTCTCTCATCTTTATCTACATTTGGGCAGGTCCTCACCACTTATTGTATTCACCAATTCCTGAGTGGTTACAAACAACTGGTATGGTATTTTCCATCATGTTATGGATGCCGTCTTGGGGTGGTATGTTAAATGGATTTTTAACACTCACACAAGCCAAAGACAAAATCAAAGTGGATGCAACCCTCAAAATGATGTTAGCTGCCGTAACGTTTTATGGTATGTCAACATTCGAAGGACCTCTTCTTTCCATCCGTGCTGTTTCTGCTTTAGGTCACAACACAGACTGGATTATTGGTCACGTTCACTCAGGAACTTTAGGATGGGTTGGATTTATGTCTGCCGCTGCTTTGTATTACTTAGTGCCTAGACTTTGGAATGCAAACCTCTATAGTGAAAAACTGGCGAATGCACATTTTTGGCTCGGAACTCTTGGGATCCTACTCTACATCATTTCCATGTGGGTATCTGGAATCACTGAAGGATCTATGTGGAGAGCTGTTGGTGAAAACGGAGAACTCGTATACAAAGATTGGGTTGAGATCGTTGAGTTCTTAAAACCATTCCGTTTGTTCCGAGCGATTGGGGGAACACTCTATCTAACAGGGATTATCCTTATGGTGTATAACTTTATCAAAACCATTCAAAACAAAGACAGTGGTTTTGTGGAACAAGACTTACGTATAGGAGTGAAATCATAATGTTTGGTTTTAACAAATTCTTAGATTGGTTTTCAGAAATTGCTGACCGTTGGGATACAAAAGGTGTCAAGTTTACAATTTATACAACCATTGCTGTTGTGATTGGTGGGCTTTTCGAACTCATCCCTCCGTTTTTCTTAACCAAAACGGTAACTCCGATTTCTACTGTAAAACCTTACTCAGCATTGGAGTTGGCAGGTCGTGATACATACCAAAGAGAAGGTTGTATTGGTTGTCATACACAAATGGTTCGCCCCTTTAAATGGGAAGTGGATCGTTTTGACCCAACTAAGTCTTACGGACGAAATGGTTATTCCAAAGGTGGTGAGTTTGTTTACGACCATCCATTCCTTTGGGGTTCAAAACGTACTGGTCCTGACTTAGCACACGAATCTCAAATGTTACGATCAAATGAGTGGCATAAAAACCACCTCATCAATCCAAGAACAGTGGGCGGTGTACCAAACTCAATCATGCCAGCCTATCCATGGTTATTCGAAGAGTCACACAAAGTTGATGTTGAACAAGTGGTAAAAAATATGAAAGCATTACGATCCATCGGAGTACCATATACCGAAGAGGATTTGGCAAATGCTCCATCACTTCTCAAAGACAAAACTGAGGGAGATGCACTTGTTGCTTATTTGCAAAAACTAGGGCGTGACTCTGCAGAGTTACAAAAAGGGATGAAGTAAAGTCATGAATGACGCCGACCTTCTCTTAATTTATAAAAGTTTGCGATTGCCGATCCTTGTGATCGCAATTGCATACATCACCTACTACGTTTATAAAAAACGCAGTAAAGAAGAAATGGAAAAACCCAAGTATCGAATGCTTGAGGAGGATTAATACGAATGAAAGAACCAAAAGAAGTAGACGGAATCTTCCAAGCCGACAATCCAATGCCACCTTGGTGGAAATTAGTATGGCTCATCAGTATCATCGTATCCATCGGTTATGTTGTATACTTTCACTGGTACTCAGATTGGCCACAAGATGTTGCTTTCGAAAAAGAAGTAGCGGAACACGAAACTAAGTTTCCAACAAAACAAGTTGTTGTAGCAAATCCAGAAGATGGCTCCAACCCATACCGGGATGATGCTGTTGCAATAAAAGAAGGTGAAAGCACTTACAAACAAATTTGCTCAGCTTGCCACGGCCCAACAGCAGAAGGTGCAGTCGGACCAAGTTTGGTTGATAAAGATTGGATTCATGGAAATACTGATAAAGAAGTATTTAATAACATCATGAAAGGAATTGGACCAGATAGACAAAAACTCAACCGAGGTGGTATGCCAGCTTGGGAAGGTTTAGGTGCTGAGAAAGTATATGCTGTTATGGCATGGCTTGCAACAAAGAATAGTAGTTTGGTAAAGGCAAAATAAAGATGATCATATCAAGACCCCAATCAGGAAAAGTAAGGACACGTAGAAATATCGTTATGAGTTTTCTCGTGGGATTATTTTTAGTCGCACCTTGGGTGGTGTTACCAGAAGGTAGCCCTCTCATCCGACTTGACATTCCCAAAAGGATGTTTCACTTGTTTGGTGGTCTTTTTATCCCACAAGAAGGACTGATTTTATGGTTTTTCCTTCTGACTATGGGATTATCACTTTTCTTTTTTACATCCGTCATTGGACGTGTCTGGTGCGGATGGGGTTGCCCCCAAACCATTTATACCGACTTATTCGATCGAATTGGTCGGTTTGTTTTAGATTCTAAATATGGGAAAAAAGACGCATCCATTCTGGGAAAATACACTGTGTATTTTTTATGGATCGTAGTTTCATTTATTGCTTCTTTTCACTGGATTGGTTATTTTGTTAGCCCCTATGAAATGTTAGCTGATTATAAAAGTTTCGCTGCTTTCTCAGAAACTTATTTTTATTTTACCTTATTTTTTACAGCAGCAATGTTCATTGATATCGGGTTTATCAGAGAACAATTTTGTCGTTATGCTTGCCCTTATGCAAGATTCCAAACCCTTCTCATGGATGAACATTCTTGGAATGTAACATATGATTTCAAACGTGGGGAACCACGCCGTGATGGCAAAACCAAAATAGGAGACTGCATTGCTTGTAATATGTGTGTGGTCGTCTGCCCAACAGGAATTGATATCCGTGATGGCCTACAAGTAGGTTGTGTTGCTTGCGGAAAATGTGTGGATGCATGTACATCCATCATGGCAAAAGAAAACAAAAAAACTTTAATCGGTTATTTTTCCCTTAAACAAATTGAAACTGGCGATAAAATCAAATGGGTTCGACCACGGACAGTGGTGTATGCGATTTTATTATCTATGGTTCTAGTTGGGGCAAGTGTCCAACTTCTCACAAGAATTCCAATGTCCATGATTGCCGCCTCCAATAAATCAATGCCCCCTATCCTCATTCCAGATAATAAAATTAGAGCCTTCGTAGCACTCAGAATTCAAAACATTGCGCCAGTTGAAAAAGAATTCCAACTCACTGCTTTTGATACAAGGCATGGGAAAGAAATCCTCATTCGCTCAGGTGAAGAAAATAATCAATTCACTTTAGGTTCGGGAGAAATCAAAAGTATTTCTGTTGTATTGGAGACACAAACCCTCTCCGAACAGGAATTAAACGAAGGATATTTACCTGGTTCCATCGTTTTAAGAAATACACAAGATCCAGATGAGAAATTAGAGAAAAAACTGTCACTCTCTCTACCGAGGAAATAATTATGTTCAAAGATTTACACCCTAGTTTACGCAATGCAATGTATGTAGTTTTGTTTAGTTTTACTGGCCTTGTGGCCGCAACATTTTATACGATACGACTTACATACAAACATTTTGAACCAGTTATGGACAAAAACTATTATGAAATCGGTTTGAATTATGAAAAAGCAATCGAGAATCAAAAAGAACTGATCAAACAAGGATACAAATTATCCACCAATTGGGACAAAACTACAATTCTACCTCTAGGGGAGTTAGACTTAACAGTCACTTTAAATCAAAACGAATCATTTGTGAAAGCAGATTCAATGTATGTCATACTGGAACGAAATGCAACTACCAAAAATACAACTCGATATGATTTAAAACCATCAGATCTAAATTTTATAGGGAAAATTCCATTAAAAGAATCGGGCACTTGGAACATGAGACTGATTGCAAACATAAGTGGAAAATCCTTTGAACGAGAAGGTAAAATCACAGTTAAATGAAGGATACGACATCGCAAAACACAACAACAGAATGTGACCATTGTGGTAATCCCATTCGTTTGGTTCGGATTGAATCTAAATTGGGAGACGAAACAAAGGTATTCTGTTGTGAAGGTTGTGAAACAGTTTATTCCATCATACATTCTCTAGGTGGTAGTTATTATTATAGCCTAAAAGGAAATACTAAACTCAGCCCCGTTGAAATCGAAGAGATCGAAACAGAGATTGAGAATGAGTTGGTATACCAAAAGTTTGTAAGGCCCTCCGGAGAATTTTCGGAAGTTTCTATCCAAATCACAAACATCCATTGTTCTGCTTGTGTTTGGATCAATGAAAAAGTTTTGAATGAAGAAGAAGGAATCCTATCTGCTCAAATCAATTTTGCTTCAGGCCGTGCAAGAATCCGATTTGATAAATCTAAGATAAAAATTTCACGTATCCTTTCTTTAATTCGTGCAATTGGATATAAACCGATTTTATTTTCTCCTACCGAAGGAAATTTACAAAAATCAAAACAACTTAAGAATTTATTACTTCGCATTGGTGTGGCCGGTTTTTGTTTTGGGAATATCATGATTCTCAGTGTTGCATTGTATTCTGGATACTTTACTGGAATTGATCTCAATCTCAAACGTATGTTTCATTATGCCTCTTGGGTTTTTGCGACCCCTGCTTATTTGTATTCTGGGTTTCCTTTTATGTCCGGTTTTTTAACAAGCATTAGAAGGCGAACTCTCTCTATGGATTTCCTATTATTTTTAGGAATTTCGATGGCATATTTTTATTCTGTCTTTGTCACATTAACCGACAAAGGAGAAGTGTATTTTGATTCCGTAGCGATGATTTATTTCTTTATTTTAATAGGGAAATACTTTGAAGAAAAGGCAAGAGTATTTGCTTCCGATAAATTAGAATCCATCCTTTGTAAACTTCCAGAAACTTCACTTCGTATCAGCGAAAATGCAGAAACAACAATCCCAAGTAGCGAAATTAAGTTAGGTGATAAAATCCAAGTGGCTCCTGGTAAAAGAATCCCTGTGGATGCAATTTTATTGTCTAAGGAAACTTATGTTGACGAATCATTTTTAACAGGGGAATCTGTTCCGATTCGAAAACAAACAGGAGATTCCATTCTTGCTGGTTCCCTCACAATGGACAATCCAGCTCTTATCCTTGCCAATTCCGATTACCATGCATCTACCTTATCTTCATTAAAACTTCGTTTAGAAGAAGCACTACACTTAAAACCAAAAATCCAAATTTTGACAGAAAGAATTGCATCCTATTTTATTTCTATCGTTTTCCTATTGGCATTTGTTTGTTTTGGAGTTTGGATGTTTGTCACTCATGGCAATTTAGAACAGAGTTTGGTCACAACGATTTCTGTTCTGATTGTTGCCTGTCCCTGTGCATTAGGGATATCTGTGCCCACTGCCCTCGTCACAAATCATATTTTAAATGCAGAAAAAGGTGTACTGTTAAAAAATCCGTCCGTAGTAGAAACTTTAGCAAAGGCAAATACAATTTATTTGGACAAAACAGGGACACTCACGGAAGGAAAATTCCTTGTTCGTTTGGTGACTGTTTCAGAAGAACACCTACCATTTGTTTATCGAATCGAAAAGGAAATTAACCATCCCTTAGCCAAATCTCTCGTAAAGTATCTTTCCCCTTTCCATTTGGTGAAGGAAAAAGCAAAAGAAATGGATCTTGTCCAATTACAGAATATCCCAGGACAAGGTGTCAAAGGAACTATCGTTTGGTTGGGTAACGAACATTCTGTTCTCATTGGGAACCAAACACTTCTAAAAGACCAAAATATAACCATAGATTCCCATACAGATAAAGAAGGATCCATCATCTACGTTGCCATAGATGGTAACATGTTAGGACAATTTGTTCTAGCAGATGAAGTGAGACAAGGTGCTCATTCATTTGTGACCTTACTGAAACAAATGATTCCAAAAATAGCCATCCTTTCTGGCGATCGTTTCCCAGCGGTAAAATCCATTGCAAATACATTAGGGATCCAACAGTTTTATTCAGATCTTTCTCCCGAAGAAAAAGCAAATATCATCCAAGATTCACAAAACAAAGACAATGTGGTCATTATGGTGGGTGATGGAATCAACGACAGTTTGTCTTTGGCTAGGGCAAATGTTTCCATTTCGCATACGGAAGCTGAAGATATGTCACTCGAAAAATCGGACGTCGTACTTACTTCTGGAAATTTAAACGGACTCATTCATTCTTTATTATCTGCAAAAAAAACAAAAGAAGTCATATTACAAAACATTATCATTTCTTTCTGTTACAATTCGATTATGTTACCACTTGCCATGTTTGGTTTGATGTTACCCGTAATCTGTGCAGTATTTATGGCTTGTTCTAGTTTGACAGTTCTCATCAATTCGTTATCAATACGGATAAGGATCCCCAAATGGAAGCCCTCTATTTAACCATTCCCATGGCAATGTGTATTGCTGGTTTCTTTTTATATGTTTTTGTTTTGGCATTCCGAAAAGGACAATTCGAAGACATTGAGTCACCCAAATATAGAATGTTTTTTGAAGAAGAGTACCCTGTTCAATCAAAAGAGGAACATTCTTTAACAAAAGCAGAAGACAAAAAAAATGGACCAACTGACAAACCTTAGCTTTTTTGCTTCTATTTTTTTATATGGTTTACTCAGTAGTTTTCACTGTGCTTTGATGTGTGGACCGTTTATTTCTCTCCTACAAACATCTAATCCGTCCAAACAAATCCCTGTGATTCTCTATCATTTAGGTCGAATGGTATCGTATTCCTTTTTAGGAATCGTGTTAGGATTGATGGGCAAAGGAGCAAACGCATTAGGAGAACTCAAATCCATTCAAAGTATTGCAGGAATATTCACGTTTGTCCTATTACTCTTTTTTTTGATACGGATGTTTTTCCTACCAACAGATTCTAAATTTGGAACATTACCAAAAGGGATTTCTAATGTTTTACAAAAAATCCGTGAAAAAACAAATCTGAATGGTTTAGGGTTTGGAATTGGAATTCTCAGCGCTCTCCTACCCTGTGGTGTTTTATACCCGGCATACGCTGCATCGTTTGCAACAGGAAGTGCAATCACAGGAGGGGTAGTGATGTTTTGTTTTTATCTTGGCACAATCCCAATGCTTACGGGCTTAAGTGTTGTTATGGGGAAAATTCGAAAATACATTCAACCCAAGTGGATTCCAGTTTTTGGTACCGTGATCATACTCACTTCACTTGGGTTTTTACTCTTCCGATTGTTCTTTCATGCACACTCGGAGTCTTGCGATCATTTAATCTAAAAGTTAAGCCCTTCCTCGAAAGTATTTTTCTTTGAAGTGACTAACGACACTTGGATTGATTTTTGTTTCGATTGTACTTCCAATCACTGCAATGAGTTTTTTGGCTAAAACACGGTCATGGTTGGCTAACCATCGGCGGTATTCCATATTCAGACCCGATTCGCCCACAAGGATCACTTCATTTGGTGAATCTAAAGTTTTGGTGATCTCGGCAAAATCCCATTTGTCGGTTTCTTTCAATTTTTCCCATGACTTTGATTCCATGTGATCTGATTCTAACTTGATCATCTCAATTCGTTTTTTGTTTAGGTAGAGAATGCAAGCGTTCATTTTATATTGTTCCTTATCAAATTATGACGAAACAATTGAATTAAATATACCTAATTCTTCAGTAAGATGCCTCCAAATTGTACTGATATTTGTCAATGACATATATCAATCAAAACTCAAACTCACAATCGATTCAGAACTCAGTTCTTCGACCAAATAACTCATGTTACTGATCATTTCGTTGGGTTCAATTACCCATTGGTGGAACGTAAACGATACCAAAATGATAAAACTTAGCCCAAACGAGACAACTAGGTTTCGATTCTTACGTTGTGTTCGCACCTTGGTTTCTATTTTACGAACAATACGCGATTCAAAATCAGAATCATTCAATAATTCTTCCCATCTTTTATGATTCTTGGAATTCATTTTTCACTCCTGGCAACGATTTTCGAATCCATTCTTTTGTACGAAACAATCTGGATTTTACAGTTCCCTCTTTGATGTTGAGTTCACTTGCAATTTCATCCATTGTTTTGCCTGATAAATACAAACGTACTGTCATTTGGTAGACTTCTGGGATTTTTAATAAGGTAGATTCAATCCATTCTTGTTTTAAAATGGAGTGATTCTCATCTGATTGAAATAAGTTCGATTGGTTTTTTTGTAAGTATCGTTTTGCTTTTTCTTCTTCTCGCAAACGTTTTTCGTTCATACGTAAGGCTTCATTTTTTGCAATTGTGTAGATCCAAGTGGAAAGTTTAGATCGACCATCAAATCCACCTTTTTCGAGGGACTTAAAAACACGAAAATACACTTCCTGAACTACATCCTCAGTGGCATCGTCAAAACGATCGATGAGTGTGTCACCGATCGTTTTTAAAACCAAGTATTTGGTTTCTTTGACTACAGATTCGAAGTCAAAATTTGCCATGTTTTACTCTTCAGGTGATTGGTGACGAGATGCAAATTTTTCAACGAGTTCTGCAAATTTTTCCCTTTGTTCTGGTTTTAGAACTGCATGGAACTCAACAAGTTTCGTTTGGAAAAACTTACGCATCTCTTGGTGGCGTGTTTCTCTTTCTACACTCATTTTGTCGAGATACTTGGTATCAATTTTTTCAGAACGAATCTGCGATGCCAATTCTTTGGCCCAAGATTCATGTTTTGGTTTCATCTCCTTGTGTTTGGCGATGAGTTCTGCTTTGATACTTTCTAGTTTAGCTTTCTGAGCATCATCCAAATCTAATTTTGATGTTAGTTTGGATGTCACCCATTCGATTCGTTTTTCAAAGTCTTTGTGTCCACGGCAATTTCCGAAGGCAAATGCCATAACCGATACAAGACCAAGTGTCGTTGTGATTTTGAGAGCTTTTTTAAGAGAGATCATAAAACCTTCCTTTTTTGTTTTGAGAATATGACCCGGAAGATTTTGAATTGGTTCCCTGCTCTAAAAAAAAGAGCAGGAAAAATATGGGAAGTTTTAGATACTTGGGAACGGCTCTCCGATTAAGTAACCATCGGAATTGATATTTTGGCAAGAAATGATGTTAGGAATGAGTGAGCCGAGTGCATATCCTTTTAATCCATTGATATCATTTACGCAAGCATCAACATCAGATTTGATGTAATATTTGTCTGATTCAATTTTTGCAATATCGGAAGCAAGGAATGTTACAATCGAAATTCCAGATCCCAATCCGATAGCACGATTTACAATGTCAGCTTGGAGAGCAGCATCCGTAATTCTACCAGCAGCAACAGAACCTTTTTCACGATCGAGGCTTGCTCCAAGTGGGTTTAAAACTAAACAGTTAGTGAGAGAAAGTGCAATGGCACCTAATAATATTTTTTTTAACATAAAGAATCCCTTTTACGATTGTTTCGACTTATATGAAAATGTTCATTCCCAATTTCAAGAAAAAACCAATCTCTGATTTAATTTAACAGCTATCAATCGCCAACAATGAATGTTGTTAGATACCACTGCCCATTCTTTTTTTCGAAAAAGGCTCTGTAGTCGAGAGGACTACGGATGAATCGATCACAAACAAATCCGGCTTTTCCCTGAGGTGTACAAACCTTTTTCCAATTACAATTACTTTCCTTTTCCAATCGCCTTCCATCTAAATCATCAGCCTCGGACTTCACAATTTGGTAACTGAGTTGGGCGATCACCTTCGATTCTTTTGATGCATCCTCTCTTACATTTACATTTTTTCCAATGATGAGGTAATGCGAAAAGGGATCATAATCACTTGGGAATGTTTCAAAAAAATAAGGAGCTACCATTTGGCCTTCTGCATTCTGACGCAAACCCAATTGGATTGTATCGTTCATTAAATTCCAAAAATCAGAATCATTTGGCTTTTCTGTCAGTTGGAATGATTTTAAAAATTCTTTTTTGCCAGTTTCTGGACCAAACGTAAAATGGATGTCTTTGTCCAAAAATGATTCTAAGGATTTACGATCTTTTGATTTTAAGGTTTTTAAAAATTTGATTTTGAATTCCGAAAAACTTTTGTCTTTCGATGAATGGTCGATAGGTGACAAAACTTTTGTAACAAAAGGTTCACATGGCAGAAGGACCATAGGAAAAAGGAAAAAACAGAAAATGGGAATGTACTTCAACATATACTTGGCAATAAATTTACTAAATTGAGTCGAAGAATCAATTCTTTTTCGTCACGGATTGGTAGGAATTACATTGTTTGGTAAGCCCCAAATTGTCACGAATCTCTTCTAATGTACGTTTTTTGCGTTTTAACTCACACACTTTCAAAAACAATTCTTGGTATTCTCTGTCCAATTTTTCGCCTTCTTCATCTTCTTCAGTGAGAACAAGTTTTGCAATTTCAGGACAACTCCGATCTGAATCAGGTAAAAGTTGAAATATCGTTTTGATTGTTTCTTCTTTTTGTTTGCAGGTTACTTCCAGATTTGTCTTTTCAATACCAAATAAAAAGATCGTAGAAAATGGAAGGCTAAAGTAAATAAATAGGAATGTGAATTTCTTCATGCAGAACATAAATCTTCTTCCCATTTCTTTTTGGTCTAGTATCTTTCGTTCTCAACTGGAGAAATTCTGAAATGACAGAAACAAATTTTCGGATGGAACATGATCTACTTGGTGAACGAGAAATTCCTAAGGATGTTTATTGGGGGATCCACACATTAAGGGCACTTGAAAATTATCCCATCACGGGGAAGTCCATTGGTACGTATCCTGATTTGGTATGTGCCCTTGCCCATATTAAAAAAGCCTCTGCTCTAGCAAATTTGCAATTAGGACTACTCCCTTCCGAAAAATCAAAATGGATCGTGGAAGCTTGTGATCAAATTTTAAACGGCAAATTCCATTCTGAATTTGTAGTGGATGTCATCCAAGGTGGTGCAGGAACTTCCACCAATATGAATGCGAACGAAGTGATTACAAACATTGCTTTAGAATTAGCAGGCCATCCCAAGGGTGCTTATACCGTGATCCATCCTTTGAATGATGTCAACATGTCACAAAGTACAAATGATGTTTATCCTTCCTCTATCAAATTGGCTGCAGTGTTTTCCATCATCGGGCTGCTTTCTGCTCTCGAGAGTTTACAGGTTTCGTTTCGAAAAAAATCAGATGAATTCAAAGATATATTAAAAATTGGAAGAACACAATTACAAGATGCTGTACCAATGACTTTAGGCCAGGAATTCTCAACTTACGATGTTATGTTAGGTGAGGACATTTCCCGTTTAATAGAAGCAACATCCCTTATAGGTGAAATTAATTTGGGGGCTACTGCAATCGGCACAGGAATCAATACTGACATTCGTTATTCGAAGATTGTAACCGAAATACTGGCAAAACAAACTGGATTTGATTTAAATGCAGCACCAAATTTGATAGAGGCAACTCAAGATACAGGTGCATTTGTACAATTATCTGGTGTCTTAAAACGGATTGCCACAAAACTTTCAAAGGTATGTAATGATTTACGTTTACTCTCAAGTGGGCCACAAGGTGGCTTTAACGAAATCAATTTGCCAGCAAAGGCTGCCGGTTCTTCCATCATGCCAGGCAAAGTAAATCCCATCATCCCGGAAGTGGTCAATCAAATTGCCTATGAAGTGATTGGGAACGATATCACGATCACAATGGCAGCAGAAGCCGGACAATTACAATTGAATGCATTTGAGCCAATCATTGCCCATAGTTTATTCAAAAGTATTGAGCACCTAACAGCTGGTTGCAAAACTTTGGAAACCAATTGTGTTTCAGGAATCACAGCAAACCGAAAAATTCTTGAATCCAGAGTCAAAACATCAGCAGGCCTTGCGACTGCTCTCAATCCTTACATTGGATATGAAAATGCAACCTTAGTCGCCAAACGAGCTCTTGCCGAAAATCGTTCAGTAGAATCCATAGTCCTTGAACTTGGATTATTGGAAGAAAACAAACTAAAAGAAATACTAAGGCCGGATGTTTTGACCTCTCCCCATTCCTTATAAAGAGGGATTCTTTCTTTTTATTGGTTGCTTCTTTTTCAGAAATCGATAGTTTCTGAGAGAAGTTTTCCAGAATCATGAGCCAAATTTCCAAAGTATTTTTGATTGAAGATGATGTTGTTACAACTTTCCTCATCAAAACCCTAATGGAAAAACTATCGTTTGCTTCTGAAATTTTCACTTACCCGAATGGATCGGAAGCGCTCACTGCCTTACAGTCTTCGGAACAACTACCCGAACTTTTGTTTTTAGATTTGAATATGCCGATCATGGATGGTTGGCAGTTTTTGGATACAATCCAAACGATCACACCCATCTCACACATCCCGATTTACATTCTCACTTCTTCCATTGATCCTTCCGACCAATCCAAAAGTTTGTCCTTCCCCAATGTGAAAGGGTACCTTGTGAAACCACTAGGTCCAAAAGACCTACACCAAATCCAAACTTCGAGAATTCAGAAAGAGACATAATTTTTTACTTCAGTTTTCTAGAATCTGACCGAAAGGAATGGTGTGAAACTCACTGATATCCCGTCTGTTTCTTCTGTCTTAGGCAGAATGGAATCTTTGTCCCAAATGGCAAAGAACCCTAGTTCCCTTGTCTCCTTCCCTGATCTGTTAGAAAAGGAATGGAACAAACAAAATGGGGCCAAACAAACGAGTGAGTCAAATCCTATCTCGAACGATTCCATCCTACTTCCTTTTCCTGAAACAGCGAAGTCCTTAGGACCTTCTCTCTCACGAGGGCCCAAACAAACTGGGGATCTCATCGGTACCATCGAATCCATAGCAGAAGCACAAGGGATGGATCCGAATTTAGTAAAGGCTATGGTGAAGGCAGAATCTGGGTTTAAAACGAAAGCGGTTTCTCCCAAAGGGGCAATGGGCCTCATGCAACTGATGCCTGAAACGGCAGAAAGTTTGGGTGTAAAAGACCCTTTTGATCCAGAAGAAAACATTACTGGTGGTGTAAAATTCTTAAAAGGTCTGATGAAAGAATTTAAGGATCCAGAAAAGGCAATTGCTGCTTACAATGCAGGTCCTGGTGCTGTGAAACGATACAAAGGCATTCCTCCATATGAAGAAACAAAACAATATGTTTCCAAAGTGAAACGTTTTTATAAAGATTTTAGTTCTTAATCTGAAGTTTTAGTAAAAACTCAAATAACCAAACTTTTTTTGTAATCCTGCTGTATATTCGTCAAACGGGCGCTTTGTGGGGACACTCGTCCACGCTTCTTCTATCTTCTTAGAGATAAAACTTAGGTTTTTTTCATTTTTAATTTTATCGAATGTGACTTTTTGGATGAGGACATCGTCTTCACTCAATGGAACAATCCCAATCGACCGATTCGATCTTCGAAACAATCCAGATTTTTGCACCAATTGGATGTCTTGGTTCCAAATCCCTTCTACATATAGGAAGGATTTATCAGGAATCACTGTTTCTTTTAAATATTTTGTTTTGGTTCCTGTTTGGAAATACAAAGCAAAGGAAAACTCTTTTGGTAAATAAATAGGATCTGATTTTAGAACAAGTGCTTGCCCAAAAGATTTGGTTAAATTTTTGGTTTGAGTGTCCCAAGGTTCCTTGGCTGTTGAACGTAAATCCTTAAAGATAAAATATACGGATACAAGGATGGAAATACCTAACACAACTGAGGCTGTGATTGTATTCAGTTCCTTTTCTGTTTTTAATAATATATGTCCAATCCCTATGGTCAACATAGGAAGCAAAATCATCAGTGATATTTGGTACCAAGATTTGAAGAGAAAACCTATCGATTTTTCTCCAAAAAAATTGGAGTAAGAGAAAAAGATAAGTGAGATGACAAAAAAAGCTAAGTATCCAAGTAGAAATAAAAACGGAACATTTTTTTTCTTATAAAAAACTGATGTTTTTTGTGCTGCTTTTCGCGAACCACGAATCCCAGTGAAGATCACAAAGAATGTGAAACCCAAATAGAACATGATAAAACTAGAGAAAAAGGCAAGAAGTGTGAACGTTGGGAAAATGAGTAAGTCTGTCATCTTCTCTAAACGAAATGTCAAAAAGACTAGTAACAAAAATACCAAACAAAGTGTTTCTGTGAAATAAGAAGTCGGGAACCCATAGGAGAATGGTAAAAAGGCAGCAAGATAAACCACAAAATAGTGATTTCGTTTCCATTCTACATTTCTGAGTAATAATAAAAATAGATGTAAAAACAAACTATAAAATAAACCAGCTAACGCAATGAAGGATGGAATGTAATTACTACCAAATATTTTTTTCCAAGTGACTACAAACCAAAATGCAAGAGGTTCTCGGGCAGAAATGAGTCCCCCCTCCTCCGTTGCAGCTTTGGCATTTGCCAAAAATTCCCATTCTGTTTCTGTCGTGGGGAATGGTCTAAAATATGAGAACAACGCATAACCCAAACTTAAGAGTAAGATGCTAAAAATGAATGGAATTGGTGAAAAAGGTTTAGGTTCGCGCATCTTGGAAAAGGCTTAAATTGCCTAGTCCTGTATAAATTTTTAGGTGAAAATATTCCAGAAGATTTTCAATTATACATAGAAATTATAAAACGAGGCAAAGAATGTCCGCCGAAAAAAAAGATTACCTTCTCGTTGACGAGAATGGACAGGGAAAACCTGACAAACCATGGATTTTTAGGACCTATGCAGGGCACACCAACGCAAAAGCCTCCAATGAGTTGTACAGAAAGAACCTTTCTAAAGGCCAAACAGGGCTTTCCATTGCATTTGATCTACCCACTCAATGTGGTTATAGCTCCGACCACGAAGTCTCAAGGCCTGAAATCGGAAAAGTGGGAGTTCCTATCAACTCACTTGAAGATTTCCGTATTTTATTTGACCAGATCCCAATCGAAGAGATGAACACATCGATGACCATCAATGGTACCTCCATGTGGTTACTTTCGCTATATGTAGCCCTTGCGGAAGAACGTGGAGTTCCTCTCGAAAAACTGAATGGAACCACTCAAAACGATCTCATCAAAGAATACCTTGCCCGTGGAACTTATATTTATCCACCAAAAGACTCGATGAAAATCATCGTGGATATGTATGAATACTGTCTGCACAATATTCCAAAGTGGAACCCCTCTAACATCTGTTCTTATCACTTACAAGAAGCAGGTGCAACACCTGTTCAGGAACTTTCTTTTGCTCTCGCAACTGCAATTGCAGTGTTAGATGCCATCAAAGAAAGAAACTGTTTTACTGCAGATGAATTCGAACAGTGTGTAGGAAGGATTTCCTTTTTTGTCAACGCAGGGATTCGTTTTGTAGAAGAGATGTGCAAAATGCGTGCCTTCACAGAAATGTGGGAAGAGATCACAAAAGAACGTTACGGTGTGAAAAATGCAAAGTACCGAGTGTTCCGTTATGGAGTCCAAGTAAACTCATTAGGTCTCACAGAAGAACAACCAGAAAACAATGCTTGGAGAATCCTCATTGAAGCATTGGGTGTGACTTTATCTCGAAATGCAAGATGCCGTGCCTTACAATTACCAGCATGGAACGAGGCACTTTCCCTACCAAGACCTTGGGACCAACAATGGTCACTTCGTTTACAACAAGTTTTGGCGTATGAAACAGACCTATTAGAATATCCTGATATCTTTGAAGGATCAAAAGTCATTGAATCAAAAGTAAAAGCGCTCAAAGAACAAGCCAAATTGGAAATCCAAAAAATTCTCGATATGGGTGGAGCTCTTGTTGCCATCGAAAACGGTTACATGAAATCACAACTAGTGAAGTCACAAACCGAAAGACTTTCTAAAATCAATTCCAATGAACTTGTAATCGTGGGTAAAAACAAATGGACTGACGGTATCAAGTCACCACTCATGACTGACTCTGATGGTGGTATTTTCAAAGTTGACCCTAAATCCGCTGAACAAACGCTAGGTGTTCTAGCGGAAGCAAAAACCCGCCGAAATGCAGAACTTGCTAAAAAATCTTTAGAAGAACTCAAACAAGCAGCAAAAGATGGAAAAAATCTTATGCCATATTCCATCGCATGTGCAAAAGCACTTGTGACAACAGGAGAATGGGCAGACGCTCTTCGCGAAGTGTATGGTGAATACAACCCACCAACTGGTGTAGACGGACAAAAACTGTTCCTCTCTGACGATAAAGTAGCAACTGTTCGTGGGAAAGTGGATGCCTTCACAAAAGCCCATGGCCATAGACCAAAGATTGTAGTGGGAAAACCTGGGCTTGATGGCCATTCGAATGGGGCAGAAATGATTGCTGTATCGGCAAAACACAGTGGATTTGATGTGATTTACTCAGGAATACGACTTTCTCCAGAGGAGATTGTACAATCTGCAGTGGAAGAAAATGCAAATGTCATTGGACTTTCCATTCTTTCTGGTTCTCATAAAGAAATCGCAAAACAACTATTTGATGAACTTGCTCATTACAAAGCAAACATCCCAGTTGTGATTGGTGGGATCATCCCTGAATCCGATTTTGAAGAACTGAAAAAAATGGGAATCCGAGAAATCTTTACCCCAAAAGATTATGATTTGATGTCGATCATGAACAAAATCATTGATATCATTTCAGTTGAACCAGCCCTCGTTTAAACACGAGATCCAACTACCTCCACTACACTTCGATGAGAATGTAAGTGGAGGTTTCAGTCCAAATATAACTCGTTTTACAATGGCAAACTCTTTGATGGATTCCACAGAAACACTATCGCAATTGGTTTCAGAAGCACTTCTTGGTGAGAAGTTCCCTATTGCAAAAATTATCTCAAAAATCGAAACAGAAAACAATTTAACATTTCGAGAAAGTTTGTTCAACGAAATCCAATCTCAAAAACCAAACGCAAAAGATGGTCTTACCATTGGAATCACAGGAACGCCTGGTGCTGGCAAATCATCGTTACTCGGAGAACTTTGTCGTTTATTTCTGGAATTTGCACCCGATAAAAAAATGGCAATCGTGGCAATTGACCCCTCTTCCAATATCAGTGGTGGTTCCATTCTTGGAGACCGTACAAGAGTCACTCTTCCCAGAAGGGACACCAGGATTTATTTTCGTTCTCAACCTTCCCAACTTGAATTAGGTGGCCTCAATCCATATACCTATCATGTAATCCGCTTTTTAAGAAAGATTTTTGATTATGTATTCATTGAAACAGTTGGGATTGGACAAAACGAAATTTCAGTATCACTCATTTCCGATATTTCTTTTCTTGTGATGCAACCCTTGGGTGGCGACCAAGTACAGTTTATGAAATCTGGGATTATGGAAGTTCCAGAAGCCTTCATCATCAACAAATGTGATGAAGAGTCCTTAGCAAATTCAAGTTATTATATGTTAGAGTCAACACTTGAATTTATCAAAGACATTCTCCCTGACCAGTCACTTCCACCTATTTTTAAAACTTCCGTTGTCAAAAAGAAAGGGATCGAAGAACTATTAAATTTTATTCTCACATATCCGAAACGGAAAGATAAAAATATAGAAACCATAACGCAACTTATGCAGTGGATTCGAAATGAATATGGTCGATTTGGAATTGGAATTTGGAAAAAAATTGAATCTAACACATGGAATCAAGCTGTACGGCTCAATCCCTTAGGCGGAATCCATAAGATCAATTATGAATCAGAAGAAACAAAATTTCTCTCTCTCATTCAAAACAATATAGTTCAAAATAATAATAATTAATTCTTAGATTCTTTTTTGAGAACACTTAAAAACACTGCTGGGATTGGACAAGGTTTGCGTTCCGAATAATCAAAAAAGACAATTGCAGTTTTAGCACGGGCAATTTCTTTTCCATCCTTATGTGTGATCACATACAACATATCCAATGATTTTGTTGAAATTTGATCTACATACAATTGTATATTTAGATCATCTGGAAAAAAAGCTTCTGATTTATAAACAATAGCCACGTCAGAAACAACTATCCCCTTGCCTTCTACATCGATCTCAGTCCACCCATGGGAATGGAAAAATCTTGCTCTACATTCATGTGTAAGGGTCAAAATTGCATCATGTGCCAAATGGCCGGCAAAATTGATATCTGATATTCGAACTGATAAGGATGTTTCAAATATTTTATGATTTGGAATATCGATTTTTATTCTTGGCACTTAATCAACAAACCACTGATAACGTTCATCAACTTTTTTGGATTCTTCTTTCAAGCGTTCCGCACTCCACCCAAGTAACTTAGCTATTTTTTTATCTAAACGAGTTCGTTCCGAAGTTTCTAATTTCCCCACTGTTCCAACACCAGACCTTCTGAAATAAAAATCCGTCAAATGATGTATGTCTTCATTTAAAACAATGTATTCAACTTCATCTTCAAAATATAGCTCACCATTAGGAATTCGATATGTATCCAAACCTTTCAATGATAATATTTTCCAAGTTAAACTTCCATATCGCCTAACTAAAGTATCAATTTTGTTACCAGGAACGTGTGGGAACTTAAACTGAATTTCCGTCACTAATTCTTTTAAATTTTGGTATCTACCACCGAGTAATGGAGTGAACTTTGTGACACAAGAAACAAGTTTCCCTTTTGTATATGTATCAATTGCATTCACCAAACTTTCTGCAACGGCTCTACTTGTTGTGTATTTACCACCCAATGCTGAAAAAAAGCCAGGGAACCCTTCTTTTTCATAATGGAAAATTTCTGATTTCCTTGATGCAGAGTATGTTCCTTCTGTACTTCCTGGATCTTCGACAAGTGGTCTTAAGCCACCGTAATAATAATCGACATCTTTTAATGTTAATTTTGCAAAACCAAAACTAAAATTTACTTCATCAATCAAATCAACAAGTTCAGATTGTTTGACTTTAAATTTGTCTGGGTCATCCTCATAAGCTGTATCAGTGGTTCCAATGATTGTTTTTCCACGCCATGGGATCACAAATAAATGTGAACCGTCTCGTTTTGACAATACAACACATTCATTCCCACAAATATTGCGAACAACTGCATGGATCCCTTTGGATCGTACTAATTTTTTTTCAGCTGAGATCCCTGCCATAGCTTCGATTAAATCCGCCCAAGGTCCTGCAGAATTGACAACTACCTTAGCAGATACTAAATACTTTTTGCCCGTGATTTCATCAGTCAATCCAACCGTATAACCACCGCTATTTTGTTTTTTTAAAGCAGAAACAGATAAATAATTAAAGGCATGTGCCCCTTTTTCTTTTGCTGAAATTATAAATTCAGTTGTATGTTTCTCTGGATTTGGGTTTGCATAGTCGTAGTATTGGAAACTTCCTTTGAGTGATTTTCTACCAAGACCCATCACCTTATATATTGTTTCCGCTGCTGAATTCCATCTGTACTTGGGAAGTTGAACATCTGGGTCAATTTCTTTGTTCCTATCAAAGGATAGTAAATTGTATAACTCCATTCCTAGTAATAACTGAATCCTTTGAAAGAGAGACCGTATTGGAATGATAAAACCCATTGGACGAACTGCATGTGGAGTGATTTTTGCTAAATACCTTCTTTCCGATAAAGATTCACGCACAAGCCCTAGTTCAAAATTTTTTAAATAACGAAGCCCGCCGTGGATTAGTTTGGAAGTTGCTTGGCTTGTTCCAGATGCATAATCATTTTTTTCCACAAGTAGGCAATTGTACCCTCTAAGTGTTGCATCCCATAAAACATTGGCACCCGTTATTCCACCTCCGATGACAAGAATATCGTATTCTTTTTTTAAATGGTCTAATCTCGAATTTTCTTGTTTGGTGCTATTTTTCATAATATTAACATTTAATCGGTAATACTTTGGGAAGAACTTTAAACTGAGCAGGAAGTTGCCCCATATTTTCTCCATCTACATCAATAAAAACATCTTCTTCAGACTCTGCTGTCAGTTCAGTAATTTGTTTCGAAATCACTTTTGCATCATCAGATAATTTCCCTTGGTAAAGATTTCCAAATTTTCGAAGTGTTTCAAAAACTGATACGTCTTGGATTGCTAATAAATCCATTTTTCCATCATCTAATTTTGCTTTCGGAGCAAACCACATTCCTCCTCCAGCAAATTCGCCATTCGCACAAACAATTAACCTACATTTATTTGTAATTTTCTCAAATTTGGAAAGTGTGAGTGTGATTTTTTTATTTGTATAGGAAAACAAACAAACTACGGTATAAAAAAGAAATACACCTTTTCCCCCTATAAACCTACCAAGTTTTGATTGGTTTACCCTATATACAACTTCTCCTCCCATTCCAAAATCAGCCAAGTTTAAACATAAATATTTGCCTTTGGATTTATCGGCTTTTGTATATATAACATCGATTAAGTCAATATGTCTTTCAACACCATTTAACACTTGTTCCAATGCTTTTACTGGGTTTTTAGGAACTTTTACTGTTTTGATAAAATCATTGCCCCGGCCAGCAGGGATTGGACTAAATACAACATTCTTATTGATCAATTTTCCATTTTCAAAAAGTCCATTGATGATATTAGAGAATGTACCATCTCCTCCAATACCTAAAATCCAATGATACCCTTGTTTTACAGATTCTTTTGCAATATCTTTTGCAGCTTTTTCTTTGGTGGTCGCTTCATAGGAATATGAGATCCCTTTTTGGATGAGAATAGGTTCAATTTTTTGCCAAACTTTTGCAGAAAGGCCTCCACCCGAAACTGGATTTAAAATTACCTTCATCTTTCTCATCATGTTTCTCCTTTGTTGCCACCTGAAAATAATCCAAAAAATAAAACATGTTCTATCGTTTCTAAATAAGCTTTTTCACTTTTGATTTCATTTTGAAAATGCCCATCAAGAATCACTTCTACTGCACCACGGATCATGCCCCATGCAACTGCAACATTTGGATAAGTTCCACGTGAGTTGATGAGATTTTCATTCTTTGCTTGTTTGTAAATTTTTTCTAATAAAGAAAGCCGATTTGATCTTTCATCCGTGAGCATTTTTCTCATATCTTCAGAAACATTATCAATGTTTAGATTAACGCCACATTGTTTTGCAACGAGGTACATATGTTTATCACCTAAACAATGATCTATGTAAGCTCGAATAGCACGCCTAGACATATCAATTGCAGTTTTTTCTTCGAAAGCTTTTTCAAGTCTTTCCCGCAGACGAACATAATCTTCATATTGAATACGAGCCATCAAATCATCTTTACTTTTAAAGTGTAGATAAATTGTCCCTCGTCCAATTTCTAAATGTTTTGCGATATCATCCATCTTCACAAGAGATGGATGTTTAGTTCGAAAAAGTTCAATCGCGCAATTTAGAATGTCCGTTTCTCTTTGTGCAAATTCTCTTTTTTTCCTTTCAGAAACACCCATTATTTTAATCCTAACAATCCACCTGGATTCATAATTCCCTTTGGATCAAAAGTTTTTTTGAGAGAAGAAAGGATACGAAGCCCTTCTTCCCCTACTTCTTTTTCCATCCAAGGAGATAACATTCTTCCGATACCATGATGATGTGAAAGTGATCCACCATTTTCATGGATACTATCGATAATTCCCTTATGAAATTTTACAAAAGAGGAAACTTCATTTTGTTTGTCCATAGGGCTTATGAAAATGAAGTATAAATTTGCTCCATTTTCATAAGCATGGGATATATGAACCATACAAGATGTATTTTCAAAACTTTTGATATAGGCTCTTGTGTTTTCCCATAATGTATGAAGATTGGACCAGCTAACCGCCGTTTCTAGCGTATCAATCCGAATTCCTTCATCCATTAAATAATCACGCAAGTAGGCACTAGAATACCTTTGGTGTAACCATTTGTTAACAGGTGATTCTCCAGTGGAAAACCCACCTTTTGATTTTGCTATTTTTTTGATTTTCTTTAAAACTTCTTTTGTATAAGAAGGTTCTCCATCAATAATGATATGCATAAGGGATCTTTGCATTGGTTTGTATCCAATGAACCTAAGAAATAGATCCTCTTTGCCTCCATGTAATCCACTCATATGAAAAGAAATATCAGTTTCTTCTGGATCTTGGATTCGGAAAAAATGTGGTTTCCCAAATCCTCCTTGCATCACTTCACGCATTGTCTCAACTGCACTTTCAAAATTTTTGAAAATAAAAGATCCTTTTGCGGAATTTTGAGAATGGTATTTGCGAATTTTTAAAGTAGCTTTTGTGATAACACCAAAACTTCCTTCCGTTCCGAGAAACAAACGAAACATATCTGGACCAATGGAAGCTGCAGGATAAGCTTTCGATTCAAATTTACCTGAAGGTGTAATGGCTGTTAATCCAAGAAGAATATCTTCTATCTTACCATACCCTGTGGATGCTTGCCCTGCTCCTTTTGCAGCAATCCAACCACCCACTGTTGAAAATTCAAATGATTGTGGGAAATGGCCACAGGTATACCCTCTGTCATTTAAATGTTTCTCTAATTCTGGTCCATACACACCAGCTTCAACAGTTACTGTTGAATCAATCGCATTAAATTCAATGATACGATTAAGTCGAGATAAATCAAGGGAGATTCCCCCTTTGGGAGCTTGTAAAGCTTTTGTGACAGTGGATCCCGCACCAAAAGGAATAACCGGAATTTTATTTGCATTCGCAAGAGCGAGAATCTCTTCAATTTCCTTTTCATTTTTAGGAGAGACCACTACATCAACAACATCCGAAACTTCACCAAACCGAGCTTTATAAATTTCGGTATAAAACTTTCCTATTGAATGTTTAGCGCGGCTTACATCGTCGAGCGTAACATTCGAATTCCCTACGATTTTTTTCAGTTTTGAAATCACTGCAGGAGTTAACTTAGATTTCTTTAATGGTTTTAAAGGAAGTTCACCTTTAGGAAGATTAGATTTAAATTCTTTTGAAACTGGGAATTGTTGATTTAAAAAATCCAATGTATGTGAGGGAAGTTTTTCTTCCACTTCTTGTGATCCCCATTTATAGATGTTTCGAGTTTGCATAGAAGATACCATAAATCCTTATTTGCTCCAAATTTTGAACCAAATTCATAAATTGACAATCAAAAAACTTTTTTGTTCGCTTTATTTAACCGCGTAACTCTTTAAAATACTCAGCTCGAACAGATGTTAAAAATTCAATTGATAATGTGATTCCAAATAATAATGATAAAGTTTCTCTTAAAACTTCATCCAAATCAAATCCGGTTAACAACCATTCAATGAGTTCAAAACAAATATCTAATGCTGGTAACGAATTTGAAGGAGTATTACCTTTTGCAATCGCTATTAGTAATTTAGGAATTTCATTCGTTTGATTGTTTGTTATTAAATTCCTGATTTCAGTGGGATATGAAACCATTAACTTTTGTTTGATTGCGTTTGGAGTAAAGACTAACTGATCTTCTCTTAAATCCAAAGCCATGAGTAGATGGTCTTTTAAATTTTTTTCAGAGTGATGGCTATCTTGCCAAACAAGTAGAGTTTTTTCCCCTACGAGAGAGTCTTCAAACGGTGAGAATGGATATGGTTTTTTTTCCATAAAATTCCCAGGTAGGTTTCCACCTGGGAGAATTGATGACTTTATTTTTTAGGTGGGACAACCGCGTCTTTACAAGTTTTAGAAAGTGTGAATTTCACAACTGTTTTTGCAGGGATAACAATCGCTTCACCAGTTGCAGGGTTTCTACCTTTTCTTTTTGGACGATTACGTTTAACAAGTTTACCTAGACCAGGAATGACAAATGCACCATTCTTCTTAGTTTCTTTGTAAGCGAGTTCAACGAAAGAGTCCAAAAATGCTGCTACATTTTTTTTGGTCATTCCAGTTGTTTCAGCAAGTTCGCTGAGCATTTCGGACTTTTTCATTGGGGTAGGAGTTGTTGCCATACTTTGATTTTCCTCTAAACCATTTAACGGTTACACATTATTTACAAAACTACCTGTTTTGGTACAAGATTAAAATCATTTTGGATACAATTTTTCTTAAAATTCCCTAAGAAAATCGTAGTTTTTGTAAAAAAACCTTTATTTTCCTAAGGAAAATGGGAATTTCTTCCAAAACTCATGACTTCCATCAAGTACAAGAAGATCGTTGTCGTTTTCAAACGAACCAAATATGAGTTGGATTTGGAAACTTATGGTTCCATCCAAGCCTATAAGGAAGTCACAAAACAAAATCCAGATGTATTCCAACGCACATATGAATCCCATGAAAGGCAAATTCGTTCCCGCGAATATCTAAAAACACATGTATTTCCTAAGGCAGATTTTGTTTTCCGAGAACACTTTGACCCTGATTCGGGATCGAATTATGATTTAGTAGTCGCACATGGTGGTGATAATCATTTCACATATGTTGCTCATTTGGTTGGTAGTACTCATTTGATTGGATGTAATTCGGATCCAGATTCTTCCGTTGGGGCACTCCTTGGGTTTACGGCAGAAGAACTTGGTGAAGCCGTAAAACATAATTTTAAACAAACAAAAGTAGAGTCTTGGTCACTATTAGAAACGGAAATTGTGTACCCAAATGGTACAAAACTTAAAACCGTTCCAGCTGTTTGTGAACTTTCCATCCGAAACAATAGCCCAGATCTAACTTCAAGGTTTTGGATCTCCTATTTGGACAAAAAGGAAGAACAAAAATGTTCTGGATTACTTGTTTACACGGGTGCAGGATCAACAGGTTGGATCAGTTCCTGTTTCCCTAAAAAATTCCCACCATTTTCGAAACATGAGCCATTTTTCCATGTATATTCCAGAGAAATCCGAGTCAAATCACGAGAAACAGAGTTTTCCTTGGCAGATTTTAGGGCTTTGGATCAAGTGGAAGTTATTTCCGAAATGAATGGTGGTTTGGCAGTGGATTCTCTTACAGAGAGACACTACCCTTTTCCACCGTATGCAAAAGCGGTAATCAAATTATCGCCTGAGAAATTATTTGTAGTTGTTCCACTAAAGAGAGGGGAATCCATGCAGGACTTACCATACGAAATCGAACAAAAGCGCATCAATGGAACTGTCATTGTTCAAATTAAAGGACGGATGGAATCTGGTCCGTTAGACCGAATCACTCAAACCATACTTGATGAAATGGTGGGAGCCGATAGAAAACATTTGATATTAGATTTTTCTGAATTACGTTACATTTCTAGTTTAGGAATACGAATGATATTAGATGTCAAAATGAACTTACAAAAACGAAACAAGGAAATGGCTCTCGTTGGTGTAACAAGTTCCATTTTACAAGTGTTTCATCTTTTAGGTTTATCAAATGCATTCCAGTTTTTTTCTGATCGAGAAGATGCTTTGAAGTCTTTTGAGGAGCCATCTAAGTCCTAGATGACTCCACGAATTTCCGTTTGGATCTCCAATTCGGTTTTCGTTTCCTTTTTCGTGATTTCTATATTCTATTCCCTCATTTATTACGAAAACTCCTTCTTAAAAGAGGAGTCTACTTCACTCATCAATGAAAAAAACAGAAGTTTTGCGAGAGTGCAAGAATTGTCTCGAATCAAAAATCAATTCCCAATCGCTTACCAATGCCATTATAATTTCGGTTTATCTGATGGATCTTTATATGAATCTACCGAAAGAATCCCTTATTCCATTTACAAAAGGTTAAGGTTAGGTGATTCAATTGAAATTTACAAAAAGGAATTGAGGATTTTAGGAAAACCTACTGCAATTTCGAGAATTATGGGGAATGAAGAGCCACTCCCCCTTTTAGAGAACTTAGAAAAATATTTTAAATTTAGTTTTTACTATTTCCTTGCTTTAACAGCTGTTTTTTTAACTATTAGGGTTTCGGAATTGTTACTTCGAACTTATCCTTCCCGGAAAAAACCAAATGAGACTGACGTGATTGTTGTAAGTAATTCTCAGGATTTACATCAAAAGTAACAAAACACATATATTTATCGTATTTCACAACATACATATATTCCATATAATTGAGATGCGTATTTTGAGTCATAAACCCACGTAACCATTTGCTATCTCGGTATACCCTTTCGTATTGGATGTTAGTTGCATCTATTTTTTTGATTGATTCTGCTGACTCTTTTGAATAATCACGACTCATAATTTCTTTTTTGAGCGTCTTTATCAGGTTATATTCGAGTTTTGCTTTATTAGGTGGTAAATTTTCTGGTCGTGTTTTATAGTAGTACTCGAACAACTCTTTGTCTTGGCCTTCTTTGGCATCGTGATTTTCTTGATTCACGTCGGTTGGTGTTGTTTGTGGTTTAGTGTCCTGTGCAGAAATTGAAACAACTGCTAGACTGAACAAAATGGTAAAGAGAAGGCTTTTTTTCGAGAGTTCCATAGTTACAATTATCGGATTTTCTAGGTAAATTTCAAAATAAAATTTTCGGTTTTCAAAAAGAGAAACAAGGTTCAAAACAGTTTTAACATGTCGATTCCGCCACTCATGACATTCCAGGAGGACTTTCTCTCTGGGAAATTGATCACCAAAGAATATGTCCATTTTTCGGAAATCGACTGTCCGGAATTGGACATTTGGATTGGTCGAGTGGTTAGGAGTATTTCCCTGGAATTCCTACATGAGATCTTATTCACCATCCTAAGCGAACTTTTAGTGAATGGTTGTAAGGCCAATGGGAAACGTGTTTTTTTCTCAGAACAAGGGTTAGACTTATGGAATGAAAAAGATTATGCTCGAGGGATAAGTCTTTATAAGGACGAATTTGGACACCATCGTAAACGAGTATTTTCATCATTAGAAAAATCAAATTATTCTATTTCTCTGAGTACGATGTACAAGGAAGATTTTATAGAGTTCCGAGTTCGCAATAATGCCAAAATACTACCAGAAGAAAAAAATCGAATCGTAAGAAGGGTCCAAGCATCAACAAAATACAAAAACATAAATGATGCTTATAGAGAATCCGTAGACAATGAGGAAAGTTCTGGATTAGGTATTGTATTGATTCATATCCTACTTCGTAATTCAGGAATACCAAATCAATTTTTCGAATTGGTAACAGGCGAGGACTATACAGAAGTCATCATTCGTATTCCTAAACAATTGATTCCAAAAGATAGCCAATCACGTATTAAAGACCTTTTGATTCGGGAAGTAAATTCACTTCCGCCATTGCCTGCTCAAATTAATAAATTGATCATGATTGCAAAGAAAAAGGATGTTACATTCCAAGAAATTGCGACAGAAGCTGAAAAAGACCCGGCAATCTCAGCTGAAATTATCAAAATTGCAAATTCACCATTATTTGGAGTTCATAAATCCATTGTTTCTGTTTTTGAAGGAGTGAAAAGGATAGGTCTAAAAAACCTCGAGTCAATTTTTTTAGCCTTGGGAGCTAAAAAAATACTTAACTCTCGTTATGCGAAACAAGTGTTAGTTTGGACACATTCTTTCAAAACTTCTATGTATGTGAAATTTCTCTTGGAAGAAAAGCGAAAACACATCCAACTCTTAGAAACTGCAACTATCGCTGCCCTACTACATGATTTAGGAAGGATGGTTCTACTATCCCTTGATTTAAGCCAAGTGAATCAAATCCGAGTTTTAAGAAGTGACGATAATACGGAAATTTCTGAATGGGTAGAAGAATACACCGTTGGAACAACACATTCAGAAATTGGTTATTTAATTTCTGACAAATGGCATTTCCCAGACGAAATTTTAGATGTAATTCGATTCCATCACAAACCTTGGCAGTGTAAATCGAGAAATAATATTTTATGCCAAATCATATACTTAGCAGACATCTTGGCAAATATAGGCAAAGGAAAAGGGAATTACTTTACTGTAGAACCAGAAGTTTTGGATTATTTTGAAATTCACTCAGAAAAAGAATTTCGAGAAATGCAAGATCGTTTTAAAGTAAAATTCGAGGAACATAGAGAAGAATACCAAAATCTCTTTATATAAAAATGGATTGGAAATTATTACTTACACTTGAAGAAAAAGATTTAGAAGACCCGAATTTGGCTGACGAACTCAATTTAGTTGGTCATCCAGAATACCCTTTTATCTCAAGTTTACCACCTGAAGAAACATTGGAAATTTTAAAAGAATTTGTCCTAGCGGAAGGTCACAAGGTCAATTTGAAGAATTTACTCAGTTATGCGCCTATATTAGAGATCACTTTGGTCAAAAAAAACTTACCATCTATTTATGGATAGAAGGTTTGAAGCTATACACTTCCCAGATCTTCTTTTAAATCTTTCCCTAATTCAGTACTAAATTCAATTTTCTTAGCAACGGATTTTTCCATACTGCTAATCAACAATTCATTTGTTTTTGCTAATCGATCCGCCATAATGGAAACCATCTTCGCGGCAAATTTCGGATTTTTAACTAGGAAATTTTCTAACTGTTGTTTACTCTCAATCACTGCTAATTCACAGTTTGTAATAGTCCTTGCAGTCGCACTCCTTGGATTGGAACTAAACAAAGCCATTTCTCCAAAAAAATCCCCAGGTTTCATGAGTGCTAATCGAGTTTGACTATTATTAACAGTAAAAAAAATTTCAACGTTCCCTTGCAAAATGATGTACATAGCATTATTCAACTCCCCTTCTTTGAAGATCCTTTGGTTCGGCGGAATGTTGAGTTTGCTCATAAAATGGTGACTCCTATATCTATTTTTGGCTATTTTGGCTAAAATCTGAATTCATTTTCCTTTCCAGCCTGAAATATAAAATGAAAATGTTCGAAAAGGACAAATACACTATGGAATGGGAATTATTAGGGATCATACTAGCCGGGATGTTGGCACTTACATTTTACACCTTTTGCATCCCATTATTATTTCCTGTGCCAATCCAAACAAAAAATAGCAGAGAATCACGTTTTGATGTACTGCGAGGGTTTGCAATGATAGGTATTGTGATGATTCATATCCATTCTTACTTTCAGTTTTTTCATCCTGCTGATACATTTATCATTCACAATACTTTGATGTTATCAAATTTTGCACGATTTTCAGTTCCAATATTTATCCTAACATCAGCTATTTTTCTAAAAATAAAGGAAGGTTATTGGATATCAAAATTTAAGCACCTTGTACTTCCATATACGATTTTCTCAATTCTTGGATATTGGATTAAATACAATCATTATACTCTGAATGAATTTCTTATCTTTTATGTTTTAGGAAAAGTATTCACTCCCTTTTATTTTGTGCCTTTGTTATTACAATTTTACCTTTTATTCTATATTTTAAATCCAATCATGAAGGCAGGAAGTGGCAGGAATATAATCCTCTTGGTTTCTTTCTTAATCAATGTGATCTCAAATTTAGGATTTTTTGATACTTATTTGCCATCCGAATATCATTCAATTTCAATCTTCAATTATATTTTTTTCTTTGTATTAGGAATTAAAATCGGGAAAACAAATCAATCTAGCTCTGATATCAATCAGAACTCAAAATTTATATTATCAATTTATTTTGTTTTATCCTTAATTTTGATCCTAATTTTTAGTCATTTATTCGGTTCAGACTTAAAAAATCACCACACAATATATCCGGTTCTTTTTCTGTTATTTATTTGGCAATTCTTGAATGATTTCAATGGAAAAGTTTCCAAGGTCCTCAGTTACATAGGGAATCAAAGTTTATTTATCTTCCTACTACATCCATTTATCATTCATTTTATGCACAGTGTAGATCCGTATACGTTTGCAGGCCCATTTTTTGGTTATCTATTTACACTTATACTCAATGTTGGAATTCCGATTTTAATATCGATTATAATCCAAAAGGGTAAGTTTTTATATCAATCACACCGCTTGACCTAATGCTTGTAAACGCTTTTGCATATTCTACTAACACATTCAATACGTAGTTTAGTCTACCGCGGATATATGTATCTTCTTTTGATTCTGGTGTGTCTGAATTTAGAAGTGTTTCTACATGTCTTACAATAACATGGTCTGGTATATAAACAATTCTTGTGTTCTTATAACTAGACATTCTCAACTCGGCATTTGGGTAACTTCCACCCATTCCACTTGATACTGTTATAATTAGCCCTGGTTTATGAGAAATGTCTCCACCAGACAAATATAGAAAAAAGTTTTTCATTGCCGGACTTGCCATACCAGCATATTCTGGAGTAATAAATACAAATGCATCGGATTCAGACAATCCCTGGTTGTATTCGTTCCAAAATTTTTTTATCTCCGAATCTTTTTCCCACATTCCAGGCTCCCAAATAGGTAATGGTGAAGTACCTAAGTCTAGAATATGAATTTCAATACCTTTATCTTTTAATATTGATGCTAAATAATTTGTTACTTTTAATGATTGTGAATTTTTTCTATGACTTCCGCTTACTAACGTAATCCTCATTTATGTCCTCCTCCTTGGTTTTTATTTCCCTTATAATGGGATTTCTTTTTATTTTTCCATTTTCTATTATTGTGTCCGCTTGGTTTCGATTCACCCTTATCCTCATTTTTTCTTTGATGGTGATTTTGCTTTTTTTCAGAAAAATTTCGTTCTTTTTTGTTCTCTCTATCTTTTGCAAATCTAAGTTTTTCATCACCAAACAACTGTATGTATCCGAATAAAAAAGAAGAGAGAATCCCATGAATTTTCTCCCATTGTTTTTTATCAAGTTCACCAAAAACAGGATGATCAGCAAAGGGCCCAGAGTGTAATTTAAAAGCAGTTAAAGATGTTTTTAATCTTAATTGTGCAGATTCTGGATCACCTAAATCTCTAGGTGGGAAACCGGGGATTTGATTTGCCTTTGTATAATGGCCAGTTGATATTAGTTTTGCGAATTTGTATTTACCTAAAAGTTTATTTACAGTTGTTCTTTTGGTAGTATAACCAACTCCTTGAATCGATAATTCAATGGACTCAGCCAAAAAATCAAAAATTTGAGATAATGTAATGTCTGATTTTTGTTTTTTTTCGCAAGTGATTATAATTGATAATTCTTTTTCGATATCATCTATTGTTTTTAATTTTAAAGTTGATTTCATTTTTCCTCTATTCACTGATACCGTATTTTTTTTTGAGCGAGCTTAATTCCTTTAAAAAACTCTCGCGTAATTTACTATTTAGTTTTCCGACATTAATACTAATTTTAGTTTGCGATAAACCAGCGCGGGGTGAAATGATTTCACCCCCTCTATTTTCTTTTCTTTTAAGTAAATCTTCTAAATTTTTGACTGACAAAGGTTTACCGCTAATGATCAGTTCCATTACTGATTTCTGATCTAATCTCGCTATACTGCTAAGTTGTTTAACATACCTTTCACTGTAACCCAAAAGAATTGAAACTTCATCGGCAGTTTTTTTCTTTTCTTTCCTTAGATATTGGATTGCTTTACCTACTTCCCAGGGATTTAAATTTTTTCGTTTCTCATTTTCTGCTAATGACATTTCATAACAAACATCTTCGTTTGCATCTGTAATAATGGCTGGAATTTCTTTCCATCCAAGCTTTAATGCTGCTCTGTATCTACGTTCACCCGCAACAATTAAATACTTTCCTTTTTCTTTTCGAACCAATATAGGCTCAATCAAACCTAGTCGTTCCATTGAAGGGAGTAAATCAGAAGTATCTTCTCTACCAATAAGACGAGGTTGTGTTGGATTTGGGAATATTTGGCTTAACTCAAGATGAGAAGGATTCTTTTTTTTCTCAGAATAAGCAGAAATTAAATCTAATGCTTGGAATTCAGTTTTTTTGGACATTAATTTTATCTTTCACCTCAGTTGCCAATTCTCGGAAATTTTTCATAGTAGCTAAGTCGATTTTTGATAAAAAACTCATCTTAGCTTGAGCTTGTGGAATGGATTCACGTCTTTGTATAACAGTCTCAAATACAGGGAAATATTTTTTAACACCTTCAGCCAAACCTGCCAAAGCTTTTTGTCCTTCAAATTGATTTAAAACAGCTCCTAATAATTTTAATCGTTGGTTAGCTTTTCTTTGAATTTTTTGGATCGTCTCGTACAAATCTCGAATCCCTTGCAAACTAAATGCCCTAGTTTGAATTGGAACAAGAATATAATCTGCGCATATCAATGCATTTTCTAAAATTAATCCTAACGAAGGCGGACAATCAATGATGATATATTCATAATTTGATCTTAATGGTAAAATTGCCTCTTTTAATAATTCGAAGTCATCTCTCTCATAAGGAGTCGTCAGATTTGCAAGTTCCAATGTAGAAGGCAATAAATCAAAATTCTTCGCTACTGTTTTAATGAGGGGTTCAATGTTCCTTGGTTTTTTTCCACGATAACCTAAATAATCCATAATCGAAGTAACATCGTCATTTAGAAATAACTGAGTTGCATTTGCTTGGGGATCCCAATCAATTAATAATACTTTATGATTCTCCGAAAGTGCTTCTGCTAAGTATAAGCTGATAGTTGTTTTCCCCTCCCCTCCTTTTTGATTAGAGATTGCTATAACGTTACTATCAAATCCTTCCGAATGATTGATTTCAAAATATTTTGAAAGTACCGACTTCTTAAATTCACCAGTTTTCCAACCAGGGACTTTTAATGCCGTTACTCTCTGCAAAAAATCATCGAGATGTAGCCCAAGAAATTTTGCAGCTTCTTCAGAATCAAACACTGTTTCCACGTTACCTTACCTACTCTAACCATTGTATCTTGATGACTATTGTCAATTTAATTATGTCTCCTAGGGGTGAAATCATTTCACCCCTAGGAGAGAACTTTTATTTAAAGATGACCACTCTCCTGGTTTCCTTAAAACACCTAGAGGAAACCAATTTACGAATTTACAACATTGAGGTAATTTTCATTCTAAGTTGGTGCTAAATTTTTTCAAATTTTTCCTAATTTTTACCTGCCTTCTAGTAATTACTTCTCCAACTAATTCTGAAGTTATCTGGGGACCATCTATCGAAAGATCCGGAGGTGAGTATATCTTTGAAACAGGCAATAAATACCCTAATTTGTCTGGCATTCGTGGTGGCTCTAGAATATCCTTCCCGCGAACCTTCACATTATTTGGAATCCAGGGAATTTATACAAAAGATAGATGGGAAATTAACGGAAAATTAAAAACAACCGGTTGGTATCAGAAATCAGGTGAAGCTAGGGATGAAGATTTTTTTCTAGGTGCAGTTTCAACTGAAAATTCAACAAACATTGCGACCAGAGAATGGAGTTACCGAGACTCAGCTACAGTATATTCAGGAAGCAGAAATTTTGCCGATGGGAAGGGTAAGTCAACAGTCGTAGAAAATAGAATCGAACTTTTTGGTCGTTATTATTTTCAAGACGCGAATCCAGACTATTGGAAAGAAGGTTCTGGTTTATTCTTATCAACAGGCGCCCGTTATTCCTACTTCAAATATCTCTTTTATGACGTGAATCAATACATAGAAACTACTCCAGTTTTTTATGCTCCAATTGGATTAGGATTAAGTTACTCAAATGATCTATGGGAAGTTTTTTATGGAGGAGGTTACCGTTATTCTAAAAACAATTTATACTTCGATTTTAGTTTTATGCCTTCTATCGGAAGGATCAAAACCAGAGATTTTCATGTACAAAGATCAATTAACTTTTTCTCTGAAAATTATGGATTCGGATGGAACTCAAAAATTGAAATAGGTTACCAATTTAATCCCACATGGTTAAGTTATTTTAGATTAAATCATAGACGTTTTTTCTCTGAAGGGAGATTCACCTCACAAGGTGGGTTGACTGTAGCCGATTTGACATCTAATCTGGTATCAGGATTTAAATCTCATATCAATATCAAAGATTTTTCAATCGAAATAGGAGTTCTTAACAAAATAGAATGGAACAACGGAATCGATAAAACTGAAAAACAGGAATCAGAAACTAAAGAAAAAATCGAAACGAATGAAACAAATTGAAATTGAAAGGAAAATTACAAAAAGCAAAAATATATCTCTAACTGTTTATCAAAACGGTAGAGTTGTTCTAAAGCACCCAGCAAAAATTTCAAAAATTCAATTAGAAAACTTTATAGCCGAAAAACAAAACTGGATCTTAAACAAACTACAAAAGATCCCTAAAGACATTCCGAAAAAACTCAAATTTGAAAATGGCGAGACAACTCATATCTTTGGGGAAATTGTAAAAATTTATCTCAATGACAAAAAGATTTCCTATGATCCTGGGAATGGTTTTTATATCAAAAAGGAGAAGAATGAAATCCTGAGACAGAAAAAAGCAAAACATTATTTAAAATCACTGTTGTTTTCCAAAATTGAACCCTTGGTACAAAAATTTGAATCTAATTTAAAAACGAAGGTAAACAAAATCAGTATAAGGACAATGCGATCGTTATGGGGAAGTTGTAATTCTAAAAATGATATATCAATAAACTTAAGTTTGGTACATTGTCCAGATTATATTATAGATTACATTATCCTACATGAAATTTCACATACAATTGAACACAATCACTCGCAAAAATATTGGAATATTGTGAAAAGCCAAAATCCAAATTTTAAAATCGCTGAAAAATGGCTAAAACAATACGGTAAAAATTATATTTACTATTTAAATTAAATGAAAGATAAAATAAAAGTTTTGTTTATATGTTTGGGTAATATATGTCGATCCCCAGCAGCCCAAGGTGCATTCGAAAATTTAATCAAAAAAAGAAACTTAGATCATATGTTCGAAGTTGATTCTTGTGGTACGTCTGGTTATCACGATGGAGAACTACCTGACCCTCGGACACGAAAAGTAGCACTTCAGCATGGAATCCAACTCACACATCGATCTAGAAAACTACAATCAAAGGATCTTCAATATTTTGACTATTTAATTGTAATGGATAATAACAATTACAACGATGTTTTGAGTCTAATGAATGACGAAACTCTAAAAAATAAGATTTTTAAATTTGGAAAATTTCGTACTGATGCAGGACCTGATATTGTTCCTGACCCATATTATGGAAGCGAAAAGGACTTTGAAAAAGTACAAGACTTAGTAGAGAATTGTTCTACTGGTTTCTTAGATTACTTAGGAGTATAAATGTGTCCCATTTAAAGAAAAAAGTTATCATCATAGGTGCTGGTTTTGGTGGACTACAGGTTATCAAATCACTAGGAAATAATAGTAACTTTGAAATTTTAGTGATCGATAAAAAAAATCATCATCTTTTCCAACCTTTACTGTACCAAGTTGCAACAGCTGTCTTATCTCCAGCTGATATAGCGATTCCAACTCGATCCATCACAACCAATTTTAAAAATGTGAAAATTTTATATGGGGAAGTAACTGGTATCAATTTCAATTCAAGAGAAGTGTCATTTCAAAACCGTAACGAAAAATATGATTATTTGGTGATAGCGACAGGAGCAAAAACCAGTTATTTCGGAAATTCTCAATGGCAATCAAAAACCTTAGGATTAAAAAATTTAAAAGATGCGTTAGCAATTCGAAAACAGATATTATTATCATTCGAACAAGCCGAATTAATCGGCGATTACGAAAAAGCAAAAAGTTTAATGCATTATGTAATCATTGGAGGTGGTCCAACTGGCGTTGAGTTAGCAGGTTCGATTGCTGAATTGTCACATAACATTATACGAAAAGATTTTCGAAGTATCGATTCCGGGATGACAAAAGTAACTTTAATTGAAGCTGGCCCACGCTTATTAAATGCATTCAGTGAAAATTCCAGCACATTTACTAAAGAAAAATTAGAAAGTAGGGGAGTTGAAGTATTAACTAACTCCCCTGTCTTGGATATAACCGACACAGGAGTTGTTCTAAAAGATAGAACGATTGTATCTAATACTATCATTTGGGCTGCAGGAGTAGAGGGGTCAGAACTATCAAAAAAACTATCAATTAACAAAGATAAGGCGAACAGAATCATTGTAGATGAATTTTGCAGATCAACAGAATATCAAAATGTATTCGTCATTGGAGATGCTGCCAATTTTAGCAAAGGTTTAAACAGGCCCCTACCAGGAGTTTCTCCTGTTGCGATGCAACAAGGACGATATGTTGCAAAAATCATTCAATCAAATGAAAAAAATAAAACCTTAACACCATTTCAATATTTTGACAAAGGGAATATGGCGACAATCGGAAGGACAGATGCAGTTGCCGAATTTGGCGGAATACGACTAAAGGGCCTAATGGGTTGGCTTGGTTGGTTATTCGTACACCTTGTATACCAAGTTGGTTTCAAAAATAAAATGAGCACACTCATCAGTTGGGTTTGGAGTTATTTAACTTTTAGAGCAGGTTCAAGACTGATCCAAGAAGAAGCAAATGATATATCAATTGGATCGTAAATTGAACTCATTTTTCTTTGCTTCTGAAATACACTTTCTATAAGCCAATTCTGTATTGCCGACCCAATAGGTAACATTGGTATCGGAAACACCAGTTGTTGTGTGTCTTTGAAGGATCGGTATCATATACAAATATCCATTTTTTCGAGTTGTATCACATTCATCATGTAATTGTTCCTCTCTAGATAGTTGACTGCAACTTGTGGTCAATAGAATCAAAAATAAAGGATAAAAAAAACGACTCATTTTGAATTTTGCAAAATTCCCTTTAATTCATTAAAATCTTTTAACTGTTCTTGCGAACAGTTGGATAAATGATTCTCTATGTAGGAAAGATCCTCTTCCGCTTTTTTTAGTTGGACCTGTTTGTATTCAGGTTTATGAGTAACCTTTAATACAACTTCTCCCGAGTATCCAGTATCTCCATTCGCTTCAAGAAGAATCGATCTGGCTCTTTTTAAATAAATTGGGATGAGTGATTGAGTTGTGGCATCTTTTGAAAACTCATTTATGCCAGTAGACAAAAGCGTTATTTTTTTTCTATGAATGGAAGTGAGATCTGCCTTTTTTTCACAATCAACTAAAGAGGTACACTGATTCAAAGTTTTGTTTTGTCCCAATATTGTGGATACAAAAGATAAAAAAACTATACACAGCCGAACTAATAACATACCACAAATACCATCAGAGCAAAATAAAGAATCAAGTCTAATTCACCAGATAAATGTTTACAATCCGAAGGTGCCGAGAAACCATATATTTATGTTGCCGATTTCAATTCGCACCAAATTTCACTCGATCGAGGGATTAGAGTGGGGGAATCCACAAGGCATTCCTATTTTGTGTTTTCATGGTTGGCTCGATAATGCAAATAGTTTTGCTCCTCTTGCCCCTTATTTCCCAGAATATAGATTTATCTCAATTGATTTCCCAGGTCATGGCAAATCAAGTCACAAACCAGAAAACACAGTGTATTACTTCGCAGAGTATGCATTAGAAATTGTATCCATCGTACAAACTTTGGGGTTAGAAGATTTTATATTAATGGCTCATTCTATGGGAGCCGCAATTTCTACGTTAGTTGCTGGCACAAATTTATTAAAAATTAAAAAATTAATTCTGATTGAGGCCCTGGGCCCACTAACAAATGTTTCACAATCTGCACCTGACATTATGTCGGAAGCAATCAAACAAATTCTCCACCCGAGAGGTAAAAAAGAAACCTATTTTCCTGATATGGAGTCCGCGATTACGATTCGCCTCAGAGCAGGGGACATGAATGAAAATTCTGCTTCACTCCTAATGGAAAGAGGAATTGAAAAAACTCCACGGGGACTAAAACCAAGGCGAGATATTCGATTGCATTTTAATTCTTTTTTTCGTTATACGGAAGAACAGGTAGTTTCGTTTTGCGAAAGAATAGAGTGTCCAACCTTACTCATACTAGGTGACAAGTCTAATTTCCCAATTGCGAATGCATTCCCCAATAGAAAGTCTGCAATCAAAAACCTTTCCGAAGTGATTTTAAGCGGTGGACATCATTTACATATGGATCACCCCGAAAAAGTTGCGCACGTCATCCACCAATTTTTAAATGAAGATACTCCAAAGGATACCCAATGAATTCACCTATCGAAAATCCATCCAGACATGGTTACGAAATCCACCATGACACTTGTTTTGGTTGCGGAAAAGAAAACCCACTTGGACTTGTAGCAGATTTTACTTTCCACGACGAAACGGGAGAGGTAAATTTCACCTACAATTTCAAAAAACTTTATAATGGTGCACCTGGATTTGTCCACGGTGGTATTTTGTCGACTGTGTTAGACGAAGCTATGGGAGGTTTGTGTTTTCATTTGGGTTACATTGTCATGACTGACACAATGAGTTTCAAATTTCATAAAGCAACTCCCGTCGAAACAGAATTATTAATTCGTGCATGGCCCATTAAAAAAGCCAAAAGGAAGGTTCTTCTCGAATGTGAACTTACTTCTTTGAATGGGGAAATTTTATATGTAAAAGGGGAGGGTGCATTTCATATACTACCTCCAAGATTTTTCTCAGAAAAATTGACAGGCGGGAAAATAGCGATTGCGAATGAATTATTATCTGTTAATAAATTGAAACGAGCACATCTCTTTGACAGGATAGAAACATGAATCGAAAATTTTATGCATTAATGATCACAACATTGCTAATCCAATGTTCCGGTGCATCAGTAAAAGACGGAACAGGAGACCAGGAATTTGAACTCAAATTATCAAAGGGTAAATGGATCCGCACCGAACGATTCAAAAATTCAGGTGGAATTCGAGCTGTTGGAGAAGTGAAAGCAGAATGTGGTGGAACAAAATGTACAGAAGACCAAGTTTCAAAATTTGCAGCACCAAAAATTAAATCACTCCCTAAACATGGTTTTTGGGAAGAATACATTCAATTCGAACAACCAGGGTCAACTCCAGAAAATCCAAAGTATAAATCCACACTTGACCAAATTGGAGAATACGTAGATGGCAAAAAAACCGGGATTTGGAAAAAACCTGATCCTGAAAATCCTCAAAAATTCATTGCCGAAACTCCATGGGTCGATGGCAAAAAAGAAGGAATCTCCAAAACCTTTGATAAGCAAGGAAACGTTTCTTCTGAAACAACTTATGTTGATGACAAAAAGAATGGTCCTTACTTCCGAAAAAATAACAAAGGTGAATGGGTTGAAAAAGGTGCATTCAAGGAGAATGAAGAAGATGGAGAATGGTTATATTATTTTGTAGGTTCTGATGGCAATGGAATCAAAACAAAAGTTTCTTATTCAAATGGTTTAAAAAACGGATTAGAAATTAATTATTATAAAGATGGTGCCGTTGAGTCTCAGGGAAATTATTCTGCAGATGTCAGAACAGGCCTTTGGAAAATGTTCGGAAACAAAGGAAATATCTTAGCAGAAGGAAATTATTCAAAAAAGGAAAACTCTGAAAATTTAGATATCAAGTACGAAAGGACAGGGATTTGGAAAGAATACTATCCTGATGGAAATTTATTTGGTACAGGCCCAAGAAAACATACAAGAACTGGTGAGTGGAAGTTTTATTATAAAAACGGGCAAGTTGCCTACCATGGAAATATGGCCAACGAAAGTATGTTAGAATCAGCAAAAGTTTATGACCAATCAGGTAAAATTTTGGGTGAAGGAAAATTGTTTTTTTCACTAGTTAAAATTGATGAGGAACTCCAAGACCTAAAGTTAAATTATAAACCGAGTATACCCTATACTTACTTCTATCCATCTGGAAAAAAAAGAATGGTGATTCGTTCTACCGAAGATGCGACGGAATATTCTGAGGATGGAAAAGAATTAGGAAGAGGGCCTGTAGAACCACAAGGTAGAAAAATGGGATGTTGGACAATCGGTGGGAAAACAGAGTATTACATGATTGATAAACCAATGCCAAAGATGACTGCTTCTCAATGCAAATAGACAAAGAACAAATCAAAGAAATCTCCGACCAAATGAAACTCATTCGGTCGGAATTGGCAGAATCGATATCAGGGATGGATGAAGAGATTCAATCCCTATTTGTAGCACTTGTTGCAAATGGACATATTTTATTAGAAGGTATGCCAGGCCTCGCAAAAACATTGGTAGCTAAAAACTTAGCATCCATTATCGATGCTAAGTTTTCTCGAGTTCAATTCACTCCAGATTTGTTACCAGCTGATTTGATCGGAACAAATATATTCAACCCCAAAACATCTTCATTTGAAATTAGAAAAGGACCTATCTTCACCAACGTATTATTAGCTGATGAGATTAATCGTGCACCTGCTAAAGTACAATCTGCACTATTACAATGTATGGAAGAAAGACAAGTTTCGATCGCAGATCAAACTTTTGATTTGACCCCTCCATTTTTTGTAATCGCAACTCAAAACCCAATCGACCAAGAAGGAACTTACCCCCTTCCTGAAGCACAATTAGACCGGTTTCTTTTTAAAGTAAATGTTGCCTATCCCAGCTTTGAAGATGAAGTTTCAATCCTTCACCAACATGGGAATGTAAATTTTGAAAAAAGATCACTAAAAAAAGTGATGAAACCCAAGGAAATTCAAAGAATTTCAGAAATTTCAAACCATGTTTTTGTAGATCCAAAACTATTTGCATATATTGTTCAATTAACACGCAATACACGACCTGAATCCACATCAGACAAAGACCTAAAAATTTTCCTTTCTCATGGAGTGAGCCCAAGAGCAAGTATTGCCTTACTCAAAGTAAGTAGGATCAATGCCTTATTAGAGGGAAGAACGTTTGTCATACCTGAAGACATACAAAGGTATTTTCCTGAAATTGTCAAACATCGACTCCACTTAACAATTGACGCAATCAGTGAAGATGTAAGTACAACTTCCATTATCAAAAGGATTTTAACAGTTACGGAAGTTCCATAAAATGCTTGATCCCGAATTAAAAAGGTTACTCCAAGTATTACAATGGGAATCAAAGAAAAAATTCAATTCAAATAGACGTGGACTTATTTTTACAAATGATAAGGGAAGGGGACTTGATTTTAAAGAAGTAAGAAATTACCAATATGGCGATGACATACGTTATATTGATTGGAATGTAACTTCTCGGACAGGTGAACTCCACACAAAAGAATTTTTCGAGGAAAAAGATGCCACAATTCTTATCTTCATAGATTTAAGCCAATCGATGGAAGGTATAAAAGGAAAAACTGCCTTTCAAATCGCTCTATTTTTATCTTTATTTCACATCAAAATTGGGAACCGAATTTTTTTAATCAGTTTTTCGAATCATACGATTTCATCGAACAAATGGTTAAAAACAGAAACGGAAGTACTTACTTATTTCGAAAATCTAAATAAACAGAAACATGGGAACCAAACAAACTATACAGTAGCAAACCAATATGCCTTTAAAATCCATCCAAAGTATGCAGTTACATATTGGATCAGCGATTTCAATCATCTAGCAGAATGGACAAAAACATTTACGATTCCAAAAGTATGGGACCAATATGGAATATGGATTTCGGATCCAATCGATGAATTGAATTTTCCATTTTGGTTAAAGTGGTTCCAACCGATTTCCCAGGAAAGCGTTACATTAAAAAGTTCAAACACAACTTACGATTTAGATAAGACCGCAGCGAAAAATCTATTTGGGAACAAATTGATCAAAATAAATCCAAGTTTGAAATTGAACAACCAAATCTTACCTCTGTTTAAAACACAAAAACATGGCTAATCTAGTTTATATTTTTATCCTCTCTGCTTTTCTTTTTTCGATTTTCGCGACACCAAAGGAAACCATACCATCGGGAGAAATATTTGTAGGAGATACAATTCAATATAATATTGAATGGGATATGAGTGTATCGGACGTTAGTTTAGAGGAAGGTAAGTTTTATGAAGATCATACTTTACCTACCTTCGAAATCCAAACTGTAAAAAAAGACAAAAACAAAATCTCTGCTTCTATTATCTTTTTTGTACCTGGTGATTATTACTTACCTGTAAAATGGAAGGAGGATGGTAAAGAAACTAATTCAAAACTAAAAATTTCAGTTCTTAGCAACTTTACAGGTGCTGAAACGGAAATTGAAGACATAGAACCACCAATTCAATTTTCAGGTCCTTATGTTTTAAGACTCATTGGTCTCATCGCCTTTACAATTTTAAATTTATACATACTTTATGCTTTATATTTATATTGGAAATCAAAACCGAAGATCATCGATGCACTCTGGGAAAAACCTCCCAAATTATTAGAATCTACCAAAAGATTACATTTGTTGGAACAATACCTCAATTCAGAAACTATAAATGAAAAAGAACTTACATTTCGAATTAGTAATTACTTAAAAGAAGTATACTCGGAAAAATTTGAAGAGAATCTATTGGGCACAACTGACTCTGAATTTTTAGCAATTTTACATGATAAAACTCATATACCTGACTCTTCCATTCGCGACTTAAGACTTTATTTCAGAGACCTAAAATACAATCTAAATACAAATTCAATTTCAAAAGAAGACGCTACCATCATTTGGAATCGTATCAAGAAGGATTTTCTTTTATAATATGGATTACTTCCAAAGACCATATTTATTATTACTCCTAATCCCAATCATAATTGTACTTATTTACCAGTGGAAAACAAACCCGTATGGTCCTATTTCTTTTGTTCAATCCGACAGATTCAAAGAGCATAAATTATCTATTTGGCTAGGATTCAAAAAACATTTTTACATTCTGAATGAGATATTAATTTATCTTGCGATGATATCTCTGGTTTTTGCTTCCGCAGGACCTGGTGCAAAATACAACCTAATGCCAGATAACACAAAAGGTGTCGATATTATGATCGCACTTGATATTTCGGGTTCTATGGTAAATTCTTATGATTTTTTACCAAAAAATCGTCTCTCTGTGTCAAAAGATTTATTAAGAGCATTCATTCAAAAAAGAATTTATGATCGAATTGGGATTGTAGTCTTTGCTGGGGCTGCTTACCTACAGTCACCACTCTCAAGTGACCGAACCGCCTTGGATGAGTTAATTGAAGATACTTCGAATGAAGATATAGAAGAACAAGGTACAGCGATTGGAGATGCACTGGTATTATCTACCTATCGATTGAAAAATTCTGAAGCGAAATCGAAATTGATCATCCTATTAACGGATGGAGTATCAAATACTGGAAAATTAGATCCAGAAACAGCAGCATATACATCTAAATCTTTAGGGATCAAAGTATATTGCATCGGAATTGGTAAAGAAGAAGGCCAATACGAAGTAAATTATGAATCATTACAAAAAATTTCATCGGACACCAGTGGAAAATTTTTTAGAGCAGAATCTCCTGAAGTATTGGGAGAAGTATTAAACGAAATAGATAGGTTAGAAGTTGTCGAATTACCTTCAAAACCTCTTGAAATCCAAGAAACAAAATTCCCTTCCTTTGTATTTTTTGTTTTTGTATTCCTTTTCTTAAATTTAATTCTTAAAATTTATCCCTTAAAAGAGAAACTCTAATGGAAATGAAAACAGTCGTTTTATTAGGATCTTTCACAATTTTTTTGGGAATTCTCGTAACAAGCATCAAGATCTATATCAATTTCAAAGCAACACAACTTATAAATAGACAGCCAGAACTAAAAACAAGAATTAGCACTTCGAATCAGTTTTTATTATTCTTACGTTATTTATCTCTTTTGTGTGCACTCATCTTGTGTTTATTGTCTTTGTATAAAATTAAATCAATTGATGTGGAATCTACAAAGGAATTTGAATCTACAGACATCTTATTTGTAGTTGATGTTAGTTTATCAATGAATGCAATTGATGTAAAACCAAATCGCCTTAAACGTTTTCAAGATCTTATCTTAAGAACACTACCTGAATTAAAGGGGAATCGAATTGGTATTATCGTATTTGCAGGACAATCATTTTCGTTTTGTCCAATGACCACCGACTTATCAGCCGTTTCAGATTATATACAATCGTTAGGCGTAGAGATGGTAGGAACAAAAGGTACAAATTTAGCAGTTGCTCTAGAAAGAGTCGGGAAGGTTCGAAAAAAAAACCAAGGAATCCAATCATCAGTCACTGTCATTGTTACTGACGGAGAGGACCACGAAAAACAATCTTTACCTGATCTAGAAAAGGAAGTCATCGTTTGGGGGATTGGCACAGAGGAAGGTGGACCCATTGAATTTAGGGATCCCAGCACTGGGAAAGGTGGATTTGTTACGTATGACTCCAATTTGGTGGACTCACCTTATGGAGACAATGTTATTGTTTCCAAATTAAATAAGGAATATTTAGAATTCCTAGCAGAAAAATATAATGGAGAATATTCCAACATATCCTTTTATCCAGACGGGAGTTCCTTACTCATTGACAAAGTGAAGATGATGAAAAAAAACAAAATCCAACGATTGGAAAAATTTAAAAATGAAGATGGAGCACATCCATACTTGTTACTCTCGTTATTGTTTTTTTTATTCGAAAGAATTTTCTCCATCGGAATTCAGAAAAAATCCCCACTTAAAATGATTGCTCTCTTATTCTTTCTCCTGCTTTTCCAAAATCGAATCGAAGCATGGGAGTTAGATCCTGGAGGGAACGCTGTCGAAAGGGGAGTTAAATCTTACCAAAACCAAAATTTTAGTGAGAGCCAAAAAGAATTTTCAAACGCTAAAGAATACATCCAAGATGATCCAAGATTGTTATACAATGAATCAGCAAGTGCTTACCAATTAGGCAAATATAAAGAAGCAAAAGAACTCTCAGAAAAGATCCTTTCCCATCCAAAAGCAAATTCAAATCTCAAATCCAAAGCAAATCTAACATTAGGAAACATTTTTAGTAAATTGGGGCAAAAAGAAAATGCCCTCAATTCATACGTGGAAAGTTTAAAACAAAATCCAAATCAACTCGCGGCTAAAAAAAACATAGAGCACCTAACTAAAAAAAACCAATCCAATCAAAATCCATCGGAAAACCAAAAACAAGGGAATGGAGAAAATTCGAATCCATCCGAATCCAAACCACAAAATGACAAAACAAATCCCTCTAAACAGAAACAATCCGATATCGATAGGATGTTTGAACCTTTCTCCAATGACTCCATTTTAAAAAATAAACGGGGAGGGCCAATTGATAATAAGAAATTTTGGTAAATTGATTCCACTTGTTTGTTTCATTTTCTTTGCCACTATAACAAACATATACTCTGCGGATGTAGAATTTTTTTTTCATCCAAACGAATTTTCTTTAGGAGAGTTTGCAAAATTAGAAGTAAAAGCTTACGGAGACAAACCCTTTCGAACCTTACAAACTAACGTTAAACGAAATGGTGTCAGAATTCGATATGTTGGAAGTGGAACTGAAACTCAAATCGTAAATTTCAAAGTTTCCAAATCTCAAATCATTAACTTTTATGTTGATACAGAACAAGAAGGAAATTTCCAATTACCAGAAATAACAGTTGAATATGCGGGCAAACAATATTCATCACCACCCTTTGAATTTAAAGTCAGCAAAAAAACAAAAAACCCACCAAATAGTTTTTTTAAGTCTTTTCCTTTTGATTTAGATGAACCAACTACCGAAGAAAATCCAGAAGTATCTTTTCATACCAACAAGTCAGTATTTTATAAAGGAGAACCAATTGTTGGCTATTTTGTTTTGTACTATGATCAATATAGGCAACCTTTCTTAGAAAGAGATCCGAACCAATCCATCTCCTTTCCATTTTTTCTTTCTGAAACGTTGAGGCAAGTGACTGTTCAAATCGAACCAGAAGTAGTCAGGAATAATGTACCTAAAAAAACTCTAGTCTTTGCAAAAGAAATTTATGGGTTAACAGCACTTAGATCAGGGAGTTTCCTGTTAGGTAAAACTAAATTTATAACAGGCGACAGCTTACGTTTCAACTCACTCCAACAAACGATTGATACAAAACCTGCCAAAGTCATTGTTTTAGACCTACCAAAAAACTCACCTCTTGATTTTAATGGCGCGATTGGAAATTTTAAAATGTACATTCTCAATTCACCTAAACAGGTGTACGTTGGTGAAACTGCATACATAGAGATTATGATAGAAGGAGAAGGTGGATTTGAAGGAATTTCACCAATGGTATTTTCTAATCCAAAAATCAAGTGCATCAACCAATCAAAGATAAAAAATTTCCAACAATTAGAATCTGGAGAGTATGGTTTCCATTCAAAAGTAAAATTTCTATATGGTTATCAAATCGAAAAAATATCAAAAGAAAATGTGGAACCTATTAGGTTTAGTTTTTTCTCTTTAGCTGAAAAAAAATACAAAACTATCTCTATCAATTTTCCAGAATTCCAAATATTACCGAAAAGAAAAATTGACAATTTGATTCCCCCGAAAAAGGAAAAATTACAGTTAGAATTACCTTTCTTCTCTTTAGTTTTACTTGCAGTTTTAGGAATCTTTGGTTATGTAGCACTTAAAAAGTATAAACTAAATGTGGAGACCAATTCTTTTGTTCGTATGGTTGAAAGTTTTGGCAGAAAACGAGATTTTTTCTTATTAGAACATTTAGAGAATCGAGGTGTGTCAAAATCCGATTCCATATGGCTCACCGAATTGATCAGTGACCACACTGACCCCTCCCATTTATATAAACAATTATCCAAAAAAGATCAAATGAAGGCATTAAATATTGCCAATACTTTAAAACCAAAGGAGTAACGTATGTCAGCTGAAGAAAAAGGCAAAATCAGTGTGGAAACAGAAAACATTTTCCCAATCATTAAAAAATGGCTCTATTCCGAAAAGGATATTTTCCTAAGAGAACTTGTTTCTAACGCAAGTGACGCAATCACCAAACTAAAAAAAGTTGCTTTGACCGAAGAATTCGAAGGCGGTAGTGATTACCGAATTGATTTAAATTTTGATGTCGAAAAAAGAATTTTATCCATTGAAGACAATGGGATTGGGATGACCATTGATGAAGTAAAAAAATATATCAATCAAATTGCTTTTTCTGGTGCAACAGACTTCGCCAAACAATACCAAAATGCTGAAAATAAAGCAGAGATCATCGGACATTTTGGTCTGGGTTTTTATTCAAGTTTTATGGTTTCTAAACAAGTAACCATTGAGACTAAATCATACAAATCTGGTCAAGCGGCGGTTATGTGGTCGAGTGAATCAGGTACTGACTTCTCTATCACACCCATTGAAAAAAATTCAAGAGGTACAAAAATTTCTTTGTACTTGGATAGTGAATCAGGTGAGTATCTTGATAAATGGAAATTAAAGGAACTGATCAAAAAATACTGTGACTTTTTACCAGTTTCAATCTTTGTTCAAGGAGAAAAGGCAAATAGAGAAAAACCACTTTGGTCGGAAGAACCTTCAAAACTATCACCTGAGGATTATAAAGATTTTTATTCTTATTTGTTTCCGTTTTCTGGAGAATCTCTATTTCACATCCACCTCAACGTCGATTATCCATTCCGCTTACAAGGGATCTTATATTTTCCAAAACTTACACATGAATTGGAAGCTTCAAAAAATGGGATAAAACTTTTCTGCAATCATGTGTTTGTGAGTGATAACGCAAGTGAGTTAATCCCTCAATTTTTAACCATTCTCAAAGGCACAATTGACATACCTGACTTACCATTGAATGTCTCACGTTCCTATTTACAAAATGATCCCCTTGTCAAAAAAATCTCCAACCATATCATTAAAAAAGTAGCAGACCGACTCATTGATGATTTTAAAAAGAATCGTCAAAAGTATGAAGAAAATTGGAACGATATCTCTATCTTTGTCAAATATGGTGTTTTAACAGATGAAAAATTTTATGATGCAATGAAGGATCATATCATCTTTAAAAATTCCGAAAACGGTTTCTCAACAGTTTCCGAATATTGGGAAAAGAACAAAAAAAAGAACCAAAACAAAATCTTTTATGCAAATGAAACAGAAATGGGTTCTGTTTATATGGAACTTCTTAAATCACAAGGACTAGAAGCCCTCTTAGTTGATTCCAAAATTGATTCACATCTCATCCAACATTTGGAAGGTAAAAATCCAGATTGGAAATTCCAAAGGGTGGATTCAGAAATCGCTGATCAAATTTTAGACAAAGATTCTAAGGCTGAAATAGTAAACGAATCCAATGAAACGGAATCCAATCGAATCACAAAACTGTTTGAAGTATCATTGCCAAAAGAAGGAGTTCAAGTCAAAGTAGAAGCACTAAAATCAGTAGATGTCCCAGGTGTTATTTTACTCCCTGAATTTATGCGTAGAATGACGGAAATGAATTCTATGTTTAACAAAGAAGACACAAAATCAATGCTTAAGTCTCATACTTTGATGGTAAACTCAAAATCTCCTCTTGTAAAATCCGCCTTACAGGCGTTTGAGGGAGTTAACCCAGAGAAAGGTAAAAAATTGGCACGAGTCATCTACGATTTATCTTTACTGTCTGCCAAGGTAATGGACGAAAAAGAAGTCTCAGAGTATACAAAAAGGACGACAGAATTTCTTCAGGAGATTTTTTCTACTTAAGGTAAATTCCTCTCATAAAGATTTGGCAACGATTCCTATCAATGGAATTGTTGCCAAGTGATCCAAATTTGTATTACAAGTCGACTCAGCTCCTTACCCATCGTGGTTGCCTACAAAAAAGGTTACTTCGAAGAATTTGGAGTCAAAGTTACACTTCACCTCAATACTCACCACAAAGCAATTTTACCTTTACTAGATGCTGGTCGAGTGGAAGCAGGTGAGGTCCCAACCATTGCATACTTACAAGACAGTTTTTTAAAGAAATCAAAACTCAAAAGAATTTATAGAGGAATTTATCTTTATCATTCGCCTCTCTCTTTTTATTCAAGATTTCAATTCAAACCGGAAGACTTAACTAGAAACAAAGCCTATATCCTTCCTGTTCCCCATATCAATTCCGTCGAAAGACTGTTTGCCGAAAAATTCCTAGAAGAATATGCACCAAAAAATCCTGTCAAAGTGCGTTATATAGACACACCAGGCTTTTTAGAAGAAAAAGAATTTTTAAAACCTAACTGTTTAGGACTCGTATCTGATCCATTTTCAAGTCCATTCCTCCGAAACTTCCAAGACTTTGGTAATTCCTTAGAACTACCCATCCTTAAAAAAGATACCTTTTATCCATCCACCTTACTTGCATTTAGTGGAGATGCCATCTTAAAAACCGGAAGAGAGGTATCAGGAGTATTATTAGCTGTTAAAAAAGCCATTGATTTTCTTCAAAATGCAAACAAAAACTACCATGGAAATTTATGGGAAGACCTACAACTTTCTCATTTTTACCCACACTTAAGAGTTGGAGAAACCAAAAACCTTCTCACCGAACATCCATTAATCCAAAAAGGAGTTTTCTCTTACCATGGTGATGAAACTACACTATTCCCGTTACTCAAAGATGTTTATTTTCGCCTAATCCGAAGGGTCATACAACCAGAAGCAGTACAATCTGCCCTAAACTTTGAAGAAATTTTATCTGCATTGGAACCTAAAAAGGTATTCGACGTTAGAAAATTATCAAGTTTCCAAGAACCAACTAATGTAAAATTGCATGCGCCTTCACAAATCAATTACCGAAAACTAAACGCAGTTAGACACTTAATTGTTGATGTCAACTCATTGGTATTGGATATGCTCCAAGGGAATTACAACTCACGCCTGAATACCGATGAAACACTTCAATTGGACAACAGAGTCAAAGTACTCGTAAATTCAATGTTAGACTCTTTTAACGCGAAAATCGAGTTACAAAGGGAAGAGATTACGGAATTAGAAAATTTAATATCGATTTTGGAAATTAAATTAGATAGATCCGCTGTTGACTTACAATACTCGGAAGAAAAATACCGTTACCTTTTTGAATTTTCAAGAGAGGCAATTGCATTAGTTGATGCTGATACGGGAAGTATCCTTGAAGCAAATAACCAATTCCGATCTTTAACTGGATACACCAGAGGTGATATCACAAAAATGAATATCGAAGATATCATTATCGGAAAACAAGTATCCAATCAATTACGTTTTGGATCCGATTTATCTTCCGATACTATGTTATCACTTCCTGATGTTGAAATTCTAGTAAAGGATGGTACCAAGCTGGAAGTTGATATCAGTTTTACCTCCATACTTCTATCTCCTAAAAAGAGATACCAAGTTCAATTCCGACCCAACTCCGAAAGAAAAGAACAAGAAAGACTCCAACATGAATTTATCTCCAATGTAAGCCACGAATTACGTAGTCCAATGACAAATATTCGTGGGTACTTGGAATTTTTTAAATCGGACTCCTCTTTACCATTCAACAAAGAACATATCAATATGTTGGAAGTAATCGATAAAAATGCAAAAAGGCTAAGTTTTCTAATCGAAAACTTACTAAAATTAACAACCTCACGCGAAAAAGATAAAGAAGCCGAAGTGATTGAAATCTTTGACCCAGTCCCTGTGATTGAAGATGTCATTCACATGAATTCACATCTTGCAAAAGGTAAACCAATTGAATGGGAACTTTCTTTAAAAAAAGGTCTTCTGATTCGTGGAATCAAATTCGAATTTTCGCAAATTATAACAAACTTATATGTCAATGCCCTCAAATATACCTTCAAAGGAAAAATTGGAATCTCGTTACGCGACGCAAATGGTAAAGTCGAAATTATAGTTGAAGACACTGGAATTGGAATTGACCCCAATTATAAAAATCAAATCTTCGATCGATTTTTCCGAATCCCATCCACAGATAATAAAAAAATTGGCGGAACAGGACTTGGACTTTCCATTGTCAAATCACTGGTAGAAAAAATGTCTGGAGAAATATTCGTTGAAAGTACGATGGGTGAGGGAAGTAAATTTACCATTCACTTCCCAATCATCAATGGGAACGTTTAACTACTTTCTTCTTTTTGGGTGCTACTTTTTTCTTAGGTGGTATTTTTGATTTTTGTTTTTCCGAAACAATGGGTTTGGAATGTAAATTGGATGGGATGTTCTGTAGGTCTAAATTCATTTTAGACAAAAGAACCGACAATTCCATCATTTCCCTCGTGCCCAAAAGTTGCATCATTGCCAATGCTTGGTTCATGCCCAATTTTTTAAAAATTTCCAATACATTCGCAACACCAAAAAATTTTAGAAGGATTGGCAATTCTTCTAATCCTCTTTGTTTGATCCATTTTTTACAATCTGCAACGGAAAGTTCATTCACCAATTGAATGATTGGCTGTAGTTGGATTTTATCAACTAACCATAAAAAATCTCGCATCGGAATTTCTTTTAGTAAAGATATCGACTTTTGTATTCCTAACGATTTCAAAACTTCAACACTTGCTTCAGGACCTAATGTTTTTGCTAATAGACCTACATCATGAGGAGGGATACTTTTAGATACTATGGCAAGATCTGCAATGGATAAGGAATGAATAAAATAAACCAAATCATCATCATCATTTTCGCGGATCATCTCCACTAAAATTTTTTCAGGGATTTGATTTACTAACTCAACGACAGTTTCTTCACTCAATTTTTGTGTTAAAACAATGAGTCGTTCTTTTGGTACTTTTCCAGTCAGGGAAAGCAGTTTTTCGTATCCCAAATTTTTCAATATTTGAAAGGACTTTTTTGGACCCAATTTTTCCAAATACTGATACACCGTTTGAATGGTAACGAGAACTTCTTTCATTTGCCCCAACTTTGGATACAAACTGTCAGAATCTTGTTAAAATTCCAGAGAAATTCCTTTCAAAATCTATTAATTTTTACAAAATGGGAGTGTGAAACCGCGGCAACTCTGGATTACCATGTTCTTTTTCATTGTGGGAGTATTGGGGATTATTCAATTTAAAATCTCGCCCTACAACCACTCACTGTCTGCTTTAATTGGAATTTGGGAAGGATTTTATGAAATTAACCCAAACTTAGTGGATCCAAATTTTGTCGTATACAAGTCCGGTGGATATGATGGACAATTTTTTTACTTACTCGCAAAAGATTTGTTTAACGACTCCGATTGGAACTTAATCGTAGATAGTTTTTATTTTCGCTACCATAGAATAGGGTTATCGCTTATTTCTGGATTTGTTTCTCATTTATTAGGAAGCGAACTTTACCCACTGATAACACTTACGATTTTATTTTCTACATTCCTATTTTCTGTTTATTGTTTATACGATCTACTTCCCGAAAAATCAAAATGGTTAGTTCTCTTTTATATCCTTTCTCCCTATTCATTAAATTCCAATTTATTATTAGTCGCTGATTCTTTTTTTGTGAGTTTAGCAATTATCAGTTATTATTTTTTTACAAAAAAAAATCTAACTCTTTCGTTTTTATTTTTCCTGATCACAGTTTTCACAAGGGAATTGGGAGTTTTATTTTTAGCACCAATTGTTTTGGTAGCTCTATACCAAAGACAATGGAAACAAGTGATTCTATTTTCCTTACCAGGTATTTTATTTTTGGGTTTTTTATATTTCGGATGGAAAAACTCCCCAAATCATTTAGGAACAAACCCTTTAGGATTCAAAGATATGACTGATTTTCCTTTATTTGGTTTTGTAAAAAGTTTTTTTGATCAAAACCAATTCCAATTCAAACTAAAGGAATTCCCCAAACTACTTTTTCTAGTTTCGTTTTTAAGTATGATTATGATTTCTATTTCATCGATCAAAAACTCATTGCAAAAAGACTTAAACTTACTTGTTCCAATCCTTGGAAGTTTATTGGTCATTGCCATAGCAGAAGAAGGGTATTGGAGGTCTTTTGATAATTTGAGTAGGATGTTTACACTCATTTTACCTTTTAGTTTACTTCTGGAAGGAGTAACGAAAAAACCGAGTTTTAAAATCTTTCTGATTACCTCTCTTACATTATTTTTCTTTCTATTAGTTCGAATTTTTTTCATTACACCAACAAAGGAATATTTTTTAGCCTTATGATTTCACTTGCTTATTCACCCTGCCCAAATGACACTTTTCTCTTTTATCACCTGATTCGTAACACAGACTACCCAGTCAAAGAAGAACTTTACGATGTCGAAAACTTGAATGAATTTGCATTTGAAGGCAAATTTCCTGTAACCAAACTTTCGTTTGCTGCTTTTTTCCACATCATTGATAAATACATTTTATTGGAAACAGGTTCTGCTTTAGGACGTGGTTGTGGCCCACTTCTCGTCAGAAAAAAAAATACAAATACCAACTTAGAAAATTGCCAATCTCTGTATATCCCAGGACAACTGACTACTGCCAATTTACTATTATCCCTTTATACAAATGGGACACATAAACCAACAGCACTTCGTTATGATGAAATCATTCCTAAACTGTTAACAGAAAAAAATAGTTTAGGAGTGATCATTCACGAAGAACGGTTCACATACGAAGAAAGAGGTCTTGAGAAGGTGGTTGATCTTGGTGAATGGTGGGAATCATCTACTGGATACCCAATTCCTCTCGGTGCCATTGCCATCAGACGGGACATCCCAAGAGAAGAAGCACTCAAATTCCAATCGGAACTTCAAAAAAGCCTAAAAGATGCTTACCAAGAACCAAAAGAAATGATGGATTACATCAAGGAAAATTCGCAGAATAAAGAAGATTCTGTAATCAAGGCTCATATCAATTTATATGTAAACGAATTTACGAAATCATTGGGAAAAGAAGGACATGATGCTGTGGCTTACCTTTTCCAAAGAGCGATTGAGGCAGGATTTATCAAAAAACCTACCTCAAATCTATCGTTGTTTTTAGGAGAAAGTTAAAAGACAAAGGATATGGCCTTTATCTCGTTTACATGCTTCCATTGCCTTGGCTACCAACATTCCTGGTTTTAATTTTGACGGATCTGCTTTAATCGCATGACCAGAAGTGAGTCCTGATACCAAAAGATCTCCAGGGTAAATGGGCACTTGTGTTGCGTCCACGTGAAGTTTCGCCATCCCAAGTAGTGCAACTAACACATACTCTACGCCCTTTTCCATTTTCCCGAAAACTACATTAGCATTGGTAACGGCAACACCAATCACATTGGTAGAGTAGGGGTGTTTACTCCTTCCCAGTACTCCCGTTTCTTCTGTAGCTACGAGTAAATCACCAGAAGTGATCACATCTTTCCCATCGAGTCTAAAGTAACGAGCAATACATTCTTCGCCACCATCTTTCGTTATGCGAAGGTTCCCTTCGAAAACTGATTCTCCATTGGCATAAATTGCTTTCCCAGAACCAATCAATTCATATTCAGGAATTCCTTTCCCATCAACAACAATGGCATATTCAGACTGTGAAACAAAACGACCACCTGGTGACGTTGTGCCGGCACCTAAAATTCCAGCTGACCGAGTTGTTTCTTTCCCTTTGGATATCCCGTAAACTCCGATGGAATCTCCAAATCCAACAACACCCGAACCAGAAGAAACCCCTACAAGTCCTGAACCATTTTTCGTATTTTTTCCGTAAATGATTGCATCGTTTGATTGTGGTGGGACAAATCCTTTCGAGATAGATTCGGCTTCGCCTGTAATCTTTAATAATCCTGTATGTGAGTTAAAATCATGTTCCTTTTCAGCGTATGGATGCGTGTGTGGTTTTGGTTCTCTTTTATCTGACAATCTTGGATCATCGGACAAAACAACTTTCCCAGGTACTGCTTCCCCATGATTTGCCAAAACAACAATACCAGCATCGTCAAACCCTGCTTTGGCGAGACGTTTGTCGTTTCCTTGCACTACAACACCTGCCTTATTTTCACCTGAATGTGCGAGTTGGACAATTCCATGTGCTTCCGTATTAGCAAGTTTTAGGCGTTTATCATTCCCCTGCACAACAGTATTTGTTTCCTCACCACCATTCGGCGCTAACTGTACAATCCCTTTTGCAGTTGTTGTGGCATCCTTTAATCTAGGATCATCGCCAGTTACCACTTTATCAATCGCAGTTTCACCAGCTTCAGCTAGTTGCACAAGGCCTACTGATTTTTTTGTCGCAATTTTTAATCGAGAATCATTTCCTTGGACGGCAACACCTGGACGTGTCTCGCCATCTAATGCGAGTTCCACGATTCCAGGGTGATCGGTAGAAGCATTTCGTAACCTCTCATCATCCGATTGGACTACTAGGCCCGGTCTTGCTTCACCACTCCTAGCAAGTCTCACGAGACCATGAGTGAGTTCGGTGGCGATTTTTAGGCGTTTGTCATTCCCTTGCACAACAACACCTGGTTTTTCTTCTCCGTCGGATGCAAGTTCCACAATTCCACGGTATTCGGTTGTTGCGTCTCTTAACCTTCTATCATTGGATTGGACAACAACACCTTCTTTTACTTCGCCATCAACTGCGAGCCGAATGATTCCCGATCTTAAAACAGATGCATAGGGGAGTGGTTCTCTGGTTGGACCACCTGATTCCTTTTTATCTGCGCTAGAATACAGTTCAAGTTCAATGACTTCGGTGGTGTATTCCTTTTTGTTAGTTTGTTTTTCATCGATAAAAACAATTTTTAAAAATCGTAAATTGACTGGTGGGAAACGCCACTTGTACCAAGTGCCTGGCTCAGATAAAAAATAATTTTCTTCATGTAACTGGTGCCAAGTTAGATCATCTTCACTGTAATAAACAATGAACCTTTCAGGGAAATTGGTGATGGCATCGTTTTTCGTTAACATCCGAAATTCTTCAATCCGGTTGACTGATCCCATATCCAAAATCACATATTCATCAGCAGGTTCTTCTTTTTTCTTAGATGACCATCCGTAATCAGGTCTTGTATCGAATAAATTTTCTTTCACATAAAGTCTATCTAACTCAGAACTAACTTGGATAGACTGAACACCACTGATTAAGATTTTTAATGGGCCAAAACTAATTCGATTTTTTCCATTACTTGCTTTTCTTGAAATTTTTGAAATAAACTTCACATAACGAGCGCTTGTTAATGAAAACAACCATTTAGCAGAAGTTTTGAATGACTTACGAAAGGATGATTCTTGTAAGATGGGTTCCCAATACTTACCATCATGGGATAATTCAAAACGGAAGGAATCTGGAAAAAAATCCAATCCATCCTTCCCTGGTAATAACTCGATCCCATTAAAAAAAACAACATCGTCGAATTGGAAAATGATCGAGGAGAGAGATGACTGTTCCTTTTCTTCAAAAAATGACAAAAACTCATTATTTTTGATTTCATACGTTCCCGTTGTGGAAACCGATTGGATGGGCAAAGAGTAGGGGTGGCTTGTGCGAATTAAATGATCTTTCATGCGCTTTTTCAGTTATGATTCCTTCCAAAAAATACCGTTTTTCTATTCAGTCTATCGAATTTCACCGACACGTGAGCCTTCTTCTTTTTCTGTAAAAACCACGAGCACAACTGGTTTCACTCGTTCTGTAAAATACATTTGGATGATTTGGCGTAAATGCCCAAGAATCGGAGAGGAAACGATGATTACATTTCCATCGGTTGTCACCTGGATTTTTTCCAACTGCCGAAAGGAAGATTCTGTCAATTGTTTCGATGCCCAAGCTAAAAACCCAGACCAAGAAGCTGGGTGGGGCAGAGTGGATTCATTTCCTAAATCATGCCCAGAATTAAGCACTTCTTTTCGCTGGGCACTCACCAATTCCCTACAGAGAGTTTGGACATAGGAAACATTCGATTCCATATGGAGGTCCACTGCTTTACGATAAGCTTCTAAAGCAATTTCAGGGCCAAATAAATCGACAAGAGTTTCGAAGTCTTTTTTCCCTTCTTTCGAATCTCTTTTACTTTCGTTTTGGTCCTTTGTCTCTGGTACATGGTTTGTATTGGATATAGTTATATTAATATGGTTAGGGGATCCATCCGTAGCCCCCTTTGTGGGTAAATTGGCTCCCCCAGCGGTCTCCGGTTCGGTTCCCCTGGGGCGTATCGACATATCTCCCAGAGGGGTAATTCTGGAACCCTCATAGTGGAAAGAAAAATGATACCTTGTGGATGTCCTTCCACTCCCTGGAACCTGGTAGAGTAGGCCTGCTTGTGTTAATTCTTTTTTGGCGGTCACTATGGATTTTTTGGTTTTGAATCCTGTTAGGCGCATAAGGGTTTCTGTGTTTGGCCAAACGGGTTTGAAGTTGTAGTCACTGAATTTTAAAAGCACAGGATACAACGTCTTTGCAGCATGAGATAACCCTGCCCAGACACCAGAATCGATGATGTCGGTCATCAGGCGGATATAGGGATGTCGCTGGTCGCTCAAGGAAGCTCCTCCGATTTCTGCAAAAATCAAACTAAATTTAAGCAAATAATTCGAAGGAGTTGACATTATCTGACATAATGTTAATTATGTCTCATCCAACAACATTCCTTCGGGAAACCCCGACCCCCTGGTGTTCCAGGGGATTTTTTTATCGATCGGGTTAGGGCAATAGAATGCCCCCACACCTTCTCAAACGAAAAGGTGTTTGCTCAAACCTTTCAAAAGTTTTATTATGTCACATTATTGTCGGATTCTGGTAACTGTCAAGTTCGTACAGTATTTTTCCCTACTCGGGCCAAAAATTTTTTTCCTTAGTACTTGACTGCTAAGTACTTGTTTGGGTTATGCCGAGTCACCATACTTTTTCGAGAGTTCTTTTCTGATGAATTTATAAATGTCTCCCAGTAAAATCTCGTCTTCGGATTGGATTTGGATCCCACTACTGGTCCGTCTGATTTTGTAGCCAGAAAGAGGGGAGGAATTTTGATTTGTCCCATCACCCGTTTTTACTTGTTTGTTGAAGTCTTTTGCATCTTTTACGGTTTTGAGTGCACCTTTGTGATACAAGGTGAGAAATTCATCTAAACTTCCTTTTTTGGCTGCTTGGGCGGCTTGTACGAGCAGGTTTTTATTATAAATTTCATTTTTTTTACATTTTTCCAAATCTGCTTTGGACATGGATGTAATCGAAAGGACTTCCGTCATGTAACTGCGGCTTTTTCCAAATAAGTCACCCAACTCCTGGTCCGTGTATTGGTAGGAATTTTTTAAAAAGAGAAGGGCATCTACTTCTTCGTAGGGGGATAAGTTTTCTCTCTGTAGGTTTTCGATGACAGCCAGTTTGTAGATTTCTTTGTCGGGTCGGTTTAAGATTTTACATTCAATCTCCACCCATCCTAAGGATTTTGCAGCATGGTACCGTCTCTCCCCGGCAATGATCTTATAATTACCTTCTTTTTCCCCTTTTGACACGATGATGGGTTGTAAAAGGCCATCCGCTTTTAGGGTCTGGGCTAATTCTTCGATCCCTTTTTTTCGTTCTTGCCTCGGTTGGTATTCGGAAGGTTGGATCCTGTCCATTCGGATCGTACGAATGGTTCCATCCAAATTTTCGGCTTGGTAAATGTCAGCGAGAGTTCCTAGGCGTTTACTTTTTAAGCTCACTTAAAACCTCCTCGATAAATCCTTCGTATTCTTGGGATTGTCTGGAAGACCGGTTGTAGTCGTAGACAGATTTTTTGGCCAAATGGCTTTCGCCGATCGCAACTCCATCAGAAATCGTATGTTCAAAAATCCTGAAATACTTTGTGAGTACGGGTAGGATTGTCTTAGTTAATAATGTTTGGGGTTTTAATTGGGTGATGAGGGCACCTAAAATTTCCAAGTCGGGGTTGATCCTCTTTTTGATCGAGGAGATGGTCTGTTGTAAGCCCATAATCCCATCCATCGAAAATTTCTCCGCTTGTAGTGGGATCAAAACATAATTAGCGGCAACCAAACTGTTCACTGTGAAAATAGAGAGGGAGGGTGGGCAGTCAATAATGACAAAGTCAAAATCCTTAAGTCCGGAAAGTGAGTCCCTGAGGATGTAAGGTGCCTCTACCGAGTTTACGGAAACTGTCTCCATTTCCGCCAAACGCATGCTAGATGGAGCTATCCACAAATGCTCGTTATATGCAGGAGCAATGATATCTTTTATGTTCGCTGAATTTTGAAATAAGTGGGCAAGGTCCTTTTCGACAGTTTCAGGATTTAAAAAAATTCCTGTAGAATTTGCCTGTGGGTCCATATCGATGAGTAAAGTTTTGAGATTTCGGCGAGCCAATCCCATGGCAAGATTCAAAGAAGTAGTTGTTTTACCCTCTCCGCCTTTCTGATTTGCAACTGCAATGGTGATCATCTATCTCTCTTTTTCCTTCCCAATTGGTATGCTTTCCATTCGAAAATTTGGGATCAATTGAATTTTTGAAAGGGAACAAAAAAAGGGATTTTTGTCCATTTCTACCTTCATTGTCGGACATCCGACATGCCAAAAATTAGCAAAAACTATCTCTTCTGTTTCTGTCGGACATCCGACATTCAAATAGGTACGTACTTGACAAAGTGATTAAATTTAAACAGTTTCATAGCATGCCCCCTCATGCCGCTTCCTTGTTTGCATCCGGCCAAACAGGCAAAGAATGGATGGAAACGATCCTTCCTTCTTTGTGGGCAGAGTTATGTACCGAGTTTGAATTGGCCTCTGGGGTTGTGGTTCTCAAAGCAGAGGACGAAGATTCTTTTTATGAGTCGGCAAGTTTCGGATATGGAGAGGACGGGTTTTATTATTCGTTTCTGAATCGTGGTTCTGCACAATGGGAGACTCTCATGACTTCCAGGGAACCTGTTTTTTTCTCTGGGAAGGAATTCCCTTTATTTGGAAAATCAACGAATGCAATGTCGATCCGGATCAATGCGAAGGAAAGCATTGGTTTCCTTCTCGTCGAATTTGAAGGCGAAACATCCTATTCTGTTTTGGCTCTCCTTTCCCTTTTTGCAGAAAAAATTGGTAAAGAGTGGAGTGGCAACAAGCCACCAACGGATCGTTTTACACCGAAAGATTCTGATGTTTCCTATCTCTATTTCAGAGACAAAATCCCCAATCTAGAATCAGCAGTCCAGCGGTTCGGATCAGAGCGGTTGGTTTCTATTTTTGGAGCTCCTGGATCGGGGAAAAAAAGTCTGGCAAAATGGATCCATCTTAACAAGTTTTCTGGTGCTCCCTTTCTCGTTGTAGAATCCGTACCTGATCATTTTGGGAAATTTGAAAAAGCCCTCCAGGAGTGGGGAATAGAGTCAAATTTTGGAAGTTTGGTATTTACGAACCCAGAACATTTTTCCTTGGGGCAACAACAAATCCTTGCGGATTGGTGGGCAAAGTCGGGGTTCAAAGGTAACCTTTTTCTCTTAGGTGATTCAAATGCAAGTGACGAAGTCCTTCCTGAATTTGTCCAAATGTTACGAAAAAATCCAGTCTATTTGCCTTCATTAAACCATTTGCCAAAACCTACGTTTTCCAAAATCATCCATTCCATTTTTCAAGAATTATGCCACGATCAAAATCGTTCCGATCTTACGCTAAGCCAGGCAGGTGAAGAGGAACTTCTCAATCGAATTTATAAAGAAAATTTCGTCGAATTGAGGAGTGCGATTCTCTCTGGAATTTTAACTTGTCGTACCAAAATGGTAGACGTTCCTGATCTTTTGGCAGGCCGTAACCGGATGGATATTGAGATTCCAGATGCCGAAGATTTAGACTTGCGGCGAGGGATCGAAGCCTTAGAAAGGCAGAAGATTCTTTTGGCAATGCGTATCTTTTCGGGAAACCAAATTCGAATGGCAAAGGCTTTGGGAATTTCGAGAGGGTCTCTCCAATACAAAATGAAACAACTTGGTTTGATGTAAAGATGGATGATACTGTATACGAAGAACGGAAAACTCCGGCAGGGTTTCTCGTAAAAGTCCGGATTTCCAAACTGACCTACGTCGTTTTTACCGAATCAGGTCCCGAAGTCCCCAAAGGGGCCAAAAATAATTCCATCGTTGTCAATGTCCCGAGAGTGGGTTTTTTTGGAGATGATTTTGACGTTTCCCATTTCCATTTGGGAGAACTTTCTTTTGTGAATGTAAAAGCAGGAAAGATGGTCATTCCATACCAACATGGTTTCTCCAATGAGATCAAAACCATTTATCTGGGTACGGGAAGCCAGAGTGATGTTTTACCTGTTGTCATTTACCACTACAAAAACAAAGAGGATTTGATGGCCGCTTGGGAGCGGGGAGAGCAGGCGCAATTTTTGGTTGTCGATGAAGAAATCCCAAGATCAGACATGGTCTCCTTTAAAATCCGATACCCGAGTATGAATATCCTTGTGATCAAAAAAAGGATAAACACGTCTGCAGAATCTCAGTCTCCCAAAACCGAAGAATCTAAAGACAAGGGAGTGGTGGATTATGACAAGGTCCGTGCGACAGATGTAGCCAAAAACCAAAACCTAAATACTTATAGTGAGAACCCAGTCTTTTTAGCTAGGATCCACCTCCGTGCCATGGAGTTAGATAAGGTAAAACAACTCCTCCTAGATTTCCATTTGTCCTCTGACGATGTTATGTTCATCCGAACCTTTTTGGATGTGATGATCAAAAATGAATATAAGAAACCCGAACTAGACACAGTCAAACCCCAACTCATAGCCATGAACGAAGCTTTTCGATTGGCTGTTTTAATTTTGGAATTCCAAGTCGAAGCATTCGAAAAAGAATTGGATGGTGGGTTTTCAAAAGACATCTCTCATATGATTTATGCTCTCTTAGCCAAAGAACAGGACTCGGCAAAAGACCTAGAACACGAAATTGTTTTGTGGGAATGGAAACTCAGAGTGCGGGCCTCCCTGTATAAAAAATAAGAAAAAACACTAAAAAATGCTTTATTTTTCTCGAATTTCAGGGAAAACTATGGATATTCACATGGTTTTCTTGGAAATTACAAAAAAGTTGGCACAAAAATTGCAAAAAAACATACCGTTTTTTTGTGCTCTGGTTTTTGTCCTTTTTTCCCAAGGATCCTTATTTGCAAGTGAATGGGACAAACCAGTTGTCCTCGTAAACGATCCACTTGTTCCTGCCATTGAACTGCGAGAAGGTGTAATTAGTGAAGTTGTGGTCACTCCAAACCAAGAGATCGCCATTCCATCTAACCGAAGGGATGCACAAGACATCTTCCAAATTCCAAACACCAAAGTGGAAAAACATACGATCCGGATTTTTACATCGATTCATCCATCTTCCTTGTTTGTTTCTATTCCAGGAAAAATGGAGATGGGCCTTTCTCATTGCCAAGTTTACCAAGAGAACAACTCGGTACCAAGAATGGAAGTGGAGAATCTACCTGTAAAATCGATTGCCAGCCCAGGACTTTTTGGTTTTCTGGGGATATGTCTCAACCGAAGCGAGTTGCCTTCCAAAAATTTCTCAACGCCATGCGAAAATTGTCTACTGAGGTCAATGACTCTGAGATCTGCAAGCGATTGGAGATTCTCATGGCAACCAGTAAGGACGACCTCCCATTGGCTCACGTCAACCAACTCCTCCAAGAGCCAAAAGACTTTGATCCAAAAACCATTCCTGAGCCATACACACAATACGTCCGACATTTCATCTACATGGTCAAACGAAACGGCCGAATGCCCAGCGACATCCTATCCAATGAAGAAAATGGCACAGGAGGAGTTGGAAATACTCGTGGGAATCAAAAAGAATCCAAGTCTTCATCCAAAGCCACTTCTAGCGCAAAAAACAAACGAACTGACTCTTCCGGTTCAAAATCCTCGGCTCCTGTAAAAAAAGCCAAAACCAATACATCTAAATCTAAAAAATAATCCAAACATCCCTCATGTGATGATCTGCATCTCGTGAGGATTCTTTTGGTATTCCCTCCCTGTGCCCACTACAGGAGAAAAGTGCAAAAATCGACAAAATCCCACCCATTCCGTGGGGACTGCAAGGGGGATCCATATTTGCCTAATTTTAGGCAAATATGGTCAAAATTGAGGGTCAACCTGGTTGAAGTTACGGAAGAATCAGTTCTGAACGGCTAGCTCCTGTGATACCAGTAAAAACTGCCTATATTTAGGCAATTATAGGAGAAGGAAATGACGATTCAGAATTGCCCGTAGTACGGCATGCCAATCGGCACGGATCATTGCGAGAGACCATCCTTCGGCAGCGAGTGCCTAAGTGAGGGCGACAAAGGGAAGGGGTGACTGGGAATGGTCGGCCCGTGATACGGCATTTCCCCGCCTGGAATTTGGTGCCGGCATTTCGTCAGTAACTCATTTCTTTACGGTCCTTATGGGTTGATTTCGTCTCCTTTTGGACCTTTTCAGTTTCCCTGCGTCCCAGCTAGTTTCGTGACCAAATTCCGTCATTTCTTCGAAAAGAAGGACTTATCAACAACACTGAAAAAGGGAATCTTTTAAGAGCACCATTATGCAAAATTCTATGGGCGCGATTGTAGCCTGAGGAGTGTTTGCTCTGATCAAGAGAATCGACTTAGAAACCGTTAAGTGCCTTGTGTTTCGTTAAAAACGAGCCCAAATTGCCGAAAGATAGGCATTTAAGCCTAATCATCTCCCAGAACGAGGCATTTTCCCCGATGCCACGGTCAAGATTCCCTTGTAATTTCCACCCGCCAATCACCCCAAAAAGAGGTCAATTATCTGCCAATATGTCATGTGTATCTGAAATTCATCCCTATGTAAAATTGGCAGAAAAACGAATATTGGTTGCCTGGGGGACTAGTCTCCGCATCTTTCCTTGGTATGGCAGAAACAATACGTTTAAGAGTGAAATGTCACGCCTGCTCCAATGTAATCGAAGGCACTGCCAAATATGGCTCAGGTCATTTTGTTCCAGAGGGTGTTATCTTTGAATTTGTGGCAGTTGGGAAGGTGGAAGGAGCAAAGGGTCGTCGCGTAAAGGCAGAAGTCACCTGCACTTGCCCAAACTGTGGAGTAAAATGCAAATACAATGTTTAGTGCATTAAAATAAGCAAATATATGCTATTTAATTCAGCACTATTTGGCATCTATTTAGTCATTTCACTGGTTCTGTGGTATTCTCTACAGATTGCGCTACCTCTCATTAATCATAAAAATGCACAAAATAAATCAGCAATCAGACTTTTGCAGACATTATATTTGCTTATAATTAGTCTATTATTCTATGGGTTTTGGAATAAAAATTACTTAATTTTAATCATTTGGATTGCAATGGTTGATTTTGTTTTGGCTCGGGTCATCCATGGCACCAGGTCGGACCACTTGCGCCTCTTTTTCTTATTCCTTTCCCTTTCCAATAGCCTCGGGTTGTTATTATTTTTTAAGTATGGGCATTTTATAGCTGAAAATTGGGCAATTATTGTCGGTTCGCCAGAAGGTCCAGAGACGTTTTGGAGCCAATGGCTTTTGCCCGTTGGGATTTCCTTTTATACCTTCCAATCGATCTCCTATGTAGTGGATGTTTACCAAGGGGAACTAGTCCCTGGGAGGAAATTTTCATCCTACCTTTTGTTCCTTAGTTTTTTCCCACAGTTAGTGGCAGGCCCCATCGTCACGGCAAAGTCTTTTTTAACTCAAATACGGAGGCCATTGCACCTCCTACGGATCCCCTTTTTATTTGGGACATTTTTGATCCTACTTGGTCTTTTTAAGAAAATGGTGTTGGCTGACCATCTGGCTGAGGTTGCAGATCTAGTGTTTTCACACCCTGATAGGATGTCGTCTTCTGCTCTCTGGGTAGGAATGTTTTCCTACTCTCTCCAGATATACTGTGATTTTTCTGGGTACACTGATATTGCCCAAGGCACGGCAGTTCTATTTGGATTCCATTTGCCTGAAAATTTCCGAATGCCCTACCTATCGAGTGGATTTTCAGAGTTCTGGACTCGTTGGCATATTTCACTTTCCCAATGGTTAAGAAAATACCTCTACATCCCTCTAGGTGGAAATCGAATGGGAGACTTTTTTACTTACCGAAACCTCATCCTTGTCATGGCCATTGGTGGTCTTTGGCACGGGGCTTCTTGGAATTTTGTCGTTTGGGGTTTTGGGCATGGCATCTTACTTGTGATCGAAAGATGGATTGGGGTCCGTTCTTCTCTTAAGGTCTTACTTGCATGGAAGCCATTCAAAGTGTTATTCACTTTTTTTACGGTAAGTCTTTTGTGGGTATTCTTCCGAAGTGCTAATTTGGGTGATTCCCTGTGTTACCTACAGGGCATTTTTACAAAAAAAGAGGGATTTTTGTTACCATACACCCTCGAAATGAAATTTGTTTATTGTTTTGTATTGGTAGTGATTGGCCATTTGATCGGGATTCGGGTGTTTAAAGAAAACAAACAATTGTTAGTGATATTTGAAAAAATGCAAAATTCCTTAGGAAAATTGGCATTTTTGGCACTGGTGGCAGTTTTAAGTATGATAGTGATAGTATTGTATTCTGCTGAAAGTAAACCATTTGTTTACTTTGTTTTTTAAGAGTGAATATGAAAAAAAGAATATTTTTCCTTATATGCCTAATTGTTTTTTTGTTCGGGATTGATGTTTTGTTTTTCCGAAAAATCCAATTCCTTTTACCAAATGAATCTCCTTGGAATACCAATCATTTTTTCAATTTTTTATATGAATATGAAAGGATACGTTCCCTTCCCAAGATAAAAAAGCGGATCATCATTGTGGGAAGTTCTGTTGCCTATTATTCAATTGATGCACGGTCCTTGGAAAAATCCTTAAAGGAAAAATTTTCATTGGATGTAGATGTTTTTTATTTAGCGTATGCAGGTAACAGTCCTCTGTATGTGTACCTGCTTCTCAATTGGCTTACACCTTTGGAACCTGACTTAGTAGTTTATCCTGTTAATTTTATTGATTATCGACTCCACCGAACGTATGTTTTGTTTCCAGAGGGAAGGAATGATTCAGTTGATGAGTCCAAAATGATACGAGATGCACTTACGTTTGGAGAGGCACCTCAATCATTATGGGTTTTTCCTTGGGAGACTTTAAAGGAAGTGGGTTCAGAGATGGACACAGAAACTTTCTCGCGCTACATCGTATCTTCTGGTTTTACTTTTTACCGTTACAAAGACATTTACGATCAAAACCTACAGAATCTAATCCAACACCGCTTTGGTCGAAACACAAGTTACCATTCTTATATGGGTGCGACCATTCCAGAAGGAATCAATGGACTAGGTTGGACTGGGAAACAATTTAGTTTTTTCCCAACACATAAAATGGAGGAAAAAGGCATTTGGTTGGAAGTCACTCCCTATTTGCTTGCTGGATCCACATGTAAACTTACCTTTTCTAATGGCGATACAAACCAAGTAGTGAACCTAAAAGATGCCCGATGGACAAATGTTCGATTGGATCCAATTTTCTTTCGGGAAAATAAACAAATCACTGCTACTTTGGAACGAGTATGGTATGCACATGAAGCTACGGGAGCTTATTTGGATTACCATTATGATCCTATGGGTGTCCGATTGGAACAGACATTCGGCCTAGAGGTGGCAAAGTCTGGTGTCCAATACACAAGAGAACCTCGGACGGAAGACTATCGATACCAAGGGATGGATGATCGGACCTATACTCGTTATTTTTACTATCGTTTGTTAGAAGGTTTGGACAAACGACCTGGAATTGGTTATTTAGTCGCATTAAAACTTGCCAAAGAAAGGATCCGTACGGAAAAATTCCGGCCCTTTTTTCATTTTCATTACCTTCAAAAAATCGCAGACCATTTTCGAAATCGAAATATCCCGTTTTTGCTCATCAATAACCCAGAAAATCCAATCTCTCTCAGTTGGTATGAGGATTCGGACTGGTATAGGGACCATTTGCTTTTTCTGAAATCCTTGGATTCGGGTTCAGTACATTTTTGGGACATCCACGGTGTGCTTCCCATGCAAGGGTTTTCTGATTTCCATCACTTCACTTATGTAGGAATGGAACAAATGAATTCGATTTATGCGGAAAGAATTGGAAATCTCTTTCCGAAATAACATGTTTTTCAATCCTTACATTAGATAAGGAAAATTATGGAAAAAATCAAAGTTGGAGTCCTGGGAGCAACAGGATCCGTCGGTCAAAGATTCATTCAACTTTTGGAGAATCACCCTTATTTTACGGTGACTCATTTAGCAGCTTCGGAAAAAAGTGCGGGCCAAACCTATGGTGACGTGATGAAGTCTCGTTGGAAGATTTCTTCTGACATTCCTTCTTATGCAAAAGACATTATCATTTCATTACCAGATCCAAATGTAACAAAAGGCGTACAACTTGTGTTTAGTGGTCTCGATGCATCCATTGCAGGGGAAGTAGAGACTGCTTATGCAGAAGCTGGAGTGATGGTATTATCCAATTCCAAAAACCATAGAATGGACCCGAATGTTCCTATCCTTTCTGCAGAAGTAAACTCACATCATTTGGATGTACTTTCTGCACAAAAAACAAAAGGGAAAATTATCACTAATTCTAATTGTACAATTATGGGAGTGACGATCTCACTTAAACCACTGATGGATGCATTTGGATTAAAGTCGGTTATGTTATTTTCGATGCAGGCCATTTCTGGTGCAGGTTACCCTGGTGTTCCTACCATGGATATCCTTGGGAATGTTGTGCCTTATATTGGTGGAGAAGAAGACAAAGCAGAAGTGGAACCTCAAAAATGTTTGGGGACAGTAGAAGGTGGTGTCATCAAATCCGCAGACTTTAAAATCTCGGCCCATTGTAACCGAGTTCCTGTATTTGATGGGCACACAGTTTGTGTTTCTGTATCCTTTGATAAAAAACCAAAAAAAGAAGAGATTTTAAAGGTTTGGGCAGATTTTCAAGGGGAACCACAGAAATTGGGATTGCCGTTTGCACCGAACCCCGCTATTCTTTACCGCGAAGAAAACGACCGCCCTCAACCTCGTCTCGATTTGGACACAGGAAAGGGAATGACAACTGTTGTGGGAAGGTTACGAGAAGATTCAATCTTGGACTGGAAATGGGTAGTTCTTTCGCATAACACGATTCGAGGTGCTGCTGGTGCGGCAATATTGAATGCAGAGTTATTGTATAAAAAAGGATATTTTAAGTAAGGACTTTTAAACCACATGTTGGATCCAAATCTCCCAGAATTAAAAGTCATGGACTACACGGCCTGCCTCCAAAAGGTGCAGGCTATGGATTCTCGCGGAGATTTTTCCTACAAAGGGATCTATAAAGTTCTGCTTGTTATCTTTGAATGGACAGATAAATTTTTACAAAACAAAGTTTTGCCTAATGTCGAACAGATTGAACGTGATAGTTCCATTGATAGGGACCGCACTGAAAATTATGTAATCGATCTCAGTTACAAACAAAACCCTGCGATCATCAAAAAATTAAATGTATTAGAATTTCATCCCAATGAACCAGGGGATCCAGAAAATCCAAAAACCTACATCAAACACAATACAGTTTTTGCAAGGCCGACTACTTCTGATGGTGGAACGGCTTTCCGATATGCACTTGGTCTAAATGAACTTTCAACGTCTGCCATCAAGGGATGGTTCAATGAGAAACGAAAGTACGTCGGAAAAGAAAAAATGCGGAAAGTCATCAAGGCGGCTGTGGATGCCAATCGACTTTTTGATACGTATGCTTCTACAGAATTAGGAAATTTGTTCCAATGCCCGTATGACAAAACGAAGGTGCAAAAAGATGCAACCATTGTCATCCACCTCAAACCAATTCTAAAACAATTGGTAGATGATAAAATTTTATTTTTCTTTCGAAATGATTCGGCTTCGAGGCCTGCAAACAAAAGTGTATTTTTGTACAATCGACCTTCCGAGATTTCGGATCGGTATGATGCCTATGTGGATTATGCAAAAAATACCATATATCCTGCGTTAAAAAATTTGGGTGTGATGGGTGAAATCACTGAAGATTCTTGGAATTCACCTAAAAACATATTAACCGAAATTAAAGGATATATGAATGAGTCCTATGGTGACCAAAAAACTCTTATGGAAGAGTGTTTGGTGTTAAATGAAATCATCGAAAAAGATCGAGAGAAAGAAGAAAAACAAAAACGTAAACAACAAATTGAAGATCTAATGGCTTTTCTCGCAGAAGCAGGTAGGATCGTTGAAGTAAACTTACTGCGTGTGAGTGGGGAACCACTGACAGATGAATTTCGTGCTATGTTATTGTCTCAGCCAGAAGTGTTGTACACTGAATATGCAGACAAACGAGTGTTTAATGAATTTATTTTACATAAATCTTGTATACCGCAGGCGATTGAATCAGCAAAACGAACTTTCCAAATCAAACATTCTGATCTAGAGATACGTGTACTGAATCAAATGAATGTGACACTCCATTTGAATGATGAAAGTCCAAAAAGACTTTTAGAAGAAATTGAAGCTCAAAGTTTGTTTCAATTTTTGCCATTTTTTACAAGATTATGGAGGATGATTATGGGTAATATGACAGTCCATAAATTCGAAATTCCTCCGATCAAAGCAAGACTCCAACAACAACTTGCAAAAGATTTGGCGAGCCAGAAAGTCAAAAAGATTTCACAAGAAAAAGAGAAACTTGTCAAAGCCAGATTGAAAGAAAGAGAAGAAGCAGAAAAAGACGCAGAACGAAAATCGAAACAAAGTCATTCACAAACCAATTCTTCAAATAATGCACAAGATGATGATGAAGATTCAGAACCAGTAAAACAAGGTAGTCCTGAAGAAGAGAAAAAATGGAAAGAATCCATTGAGTCTATTGTGCGTATCTTGGATGAAGCGTGGGAGTTTGGTGTGTATCCAGATCGTGAATATGTTTTATCCAAACTCAACGGAAAGTTTACTGAAGAGAATTTGATATTCTTCTTAAAAAAATTTGGCGGAAAAGAAATCTACAGTTTTCCAATCCGTAATCAAAGAGAAAAGTTTCCTTGGCCCATTTTGATTTCAACTGGGTATTTGAAACGACATGGCAAAAAACTATTTGATAAAGTTTCTGCTGAAAGTGAACGCCAAAGAAATGATAAGTTCCCCAACCAAGAAAAATTCGACATTGCGGAATCGCAGTTAGATTTTTTAAACCGAATTTTACCCAAATTAAAACCATAAGATTATGCCAGCAATTGAACAACTAAGAGCAAGAAAAACAAAGATCGTATGCACCATCGGGCCTGCGACAGCATCCAAAGAAATGATCCGAAGTTTAGCTTTGGCGGGGATGAATATCGCAAGGATCAACATGAGTCATGGTGACCATGAATTTCATCGTAAGATCATTCGAATCATTAAATCTTTAAATAAGGATGAGTTACATAAACATCCAATCTCTATTCTACTTGATACACAAGGTCCAGAAATTCGAACTGGCGATGTACAAAATGACTTACACTTAAAGGTGGGAGAAACATTTACATTTCATATCATACCTGGTATGGAAGCGGAAGCACAAAGTGTTTTTGTAAACTACCGTGATATCGTAAAAGATTTAAAAGTAGGTGATAAGGTTACAGTAGATAATGGATTGATTAACCTCGCTGTCCAAGAAATCAGAGAAAATGAATTGATTTGTACTGTGTTAGACGGTGGGAAATTGGGCTCCAGAAAACATATCAATTTACCCGGAATTCGTGTTAACATTCCTTCGATCACACCGAAGGATCAAAAAGATATTTTGTTTGGTTTAGAAGAGGATATTGATTTTGTTGCCCTTTCGTTTGTGCGATCAAAAGAAGATGTGTTGCAACTGAGAGAGATCATCGATGAAAAAAAACACCATGCACAAATTATTGCAAAAATTGAAGACCAGGAAGGTCTAAAAAACTTAGATGAGATCATCAAAACCTCAGATGGAATCATGGTAGCACGTGGGGATTTGGGTGTAGAAATTGAAATTGAAGAACTCCCGATTGTACAACGACGGATTGTTAAACGATGCCAAGAAGAAGGAAAACGAGTTATCGTTGCTACTCACTTACTTGAATCGATGATTCATAATCCTTCTCCTACAAGAGCAGAGGTTACAGACGTGGCGAATGCAGTTTACGAAGAAGCGGATGCCATCATGTTATCTGGGGAAACAGCAATGGGAAAATATCCAGTTCGATGTGTTGAAATGTTGGATAAAATTGCACGTCGAATGGAAATGTCGATTAACTTGGGTCTTGCGGCACAGAGAAAACCGAAAGACCAAAAGGAAGAAATGGCAAGATCGGCCGCTAATTTAGCAGATTCGATGCAAGCTCATGCTATCATTGCCATCACAAGACGTGGAATCACTGCGAATAATTTAGCATCATTTCACCCAAGGTATCCGATTGTTCACGCATTTACTAATATGACTTCTGTTAGGCGAAAGCTTTGGTTGACACGTGGAGTTATCCCTTACCGAGTTGATTTTTCTTCTGATCCGGAAAAAACGATTAATTTAGCCATTCAAACTTTAGTGAATAATGGTTATTTGCAAACTGGAGAAAAGGTAGTGATTTTATCCGACATCATTGCCGGAGACGATCGAGTCGAAACGATTCAAGTCCGCGAAGTAAAGTAAATACATGTCATTTTGGAATTCGTTGATGGGGTTGGTATGTTTATCAACGTTTGTCGCGATTCCAGTTTATGCAGAAGAAAGAAGTTCTGATGTTCCCGAATGGTTGGGTGAGTTTAAAAAATTAGATGAAAAGGAACTTGCCAATAAAAAGGAAGGCTGGTATGCAACTGGGTTACCTCTTTTTGGGAACGATGCAGTTAATGGCTCCGGACTTGGTCTTTTAGCCAATGTATTTTATAACGGAACAAAAAATGATTCTTCATTTAAGTATACACCATACGAACATATGTTTAATGTCGGTGTATACCGAACCAATCGTGGCACTGAAAATAATTACCTTGCTTGGGATGCTCCTTATTTTTTAGATACAGCCTACCGATTACGATCCTATGTGGGTCACGATGCCAGTTATTATAACCAATATTTTGGTGTTGGGACAGAGAGTTTACAACCATTGTATTTCAGAGATCGAAATGCAGATGGGAGTAGAATCGTTCGAAATGCAACCTATTCAGATTTTGAGAATGCTAATTCGTATGCAAAGAACAGAGGCCCAGGGCGTGAATTCACATCAACTCAACATTATCATGACTACCAATTTGAAACAACCTATGGTCAATTCAATGCTGATAAAACGATATTCCAAGTTTTTCGAGTTTGGGGTGGGGTAGAATTTTCAAAAAATATTGTTAGACGGTATGATGGCAATTCGGTTGAAGCCAAAGATCCACTGACGGGAATTACAGTTCCTGCAATTGAAGATTCCTCAAAATTAACAGAAGATTCAAATGCTAAGAAAATCATAGGTGTTCATGGTGGAAATTTAAATTACATGAGGGGCGGAATTGCTTTTGATACAAGAGATTACGAACCTGACCCAGATCGAGGATGGCTCATTGAATACAATGTCAATAAAGCGGAAAGATCGATAGGTTCGGACTTTAATTATTTAAGGCATTTTGGGCAAATTAAGAATTTTTACCAACCATTCCCTAAATTATTTGAAGAGTTTGTCATCGCACAACGTGCAGCACTCACAAAAATAGAAGGAGAGGTTCCTTTTTTTGAATATCGATATTTATTTTCCATTGATGGTCCTATGGGAGCATTAGGTGGACAGAATACATTGCGTGGTTATAGGCAGGAACGTTTTGTAGGGCCTGTGATCGGTTTTTATAATATAGAACTACGTTATCGCGTTGGAAGTTTTACTCTATGGGATCAATTTTTCCAATTGAGTATAGTTCCATTTTACGATGTTGGTCGAGTTTGGGATAAAATCAAACAGGTAAGTACCATGGATTATAAACATTCACGTGGTTTAGGATTACGGTTGATTTGGGACCAAGCCACCGTAATCCTAATGGACTATGCGTATTCACGTGAAGACCAATTATTTTATTTAGACATTGGTCATACTTTTTAAAAATTTTAGCTAAATCTTTCTTTTCGGATCACTTCAACATCGTTCATAAAGATCACCATAGGATATTTTTCTAAATATTTTTCTGATATAATTTGAAATATCTTTAAAGCTTTACCTTCCGAAACCAAGGATTCTAACCGTATGTTTTTTCCTTCCCAAGAAGTTAGGTGCTCGTGATTGATTCCTTCTCCTTTGGCTTCACTGATCGTATATCCTTTGACATTCACAGATTTAAGTTCAGAAACTAATCGATCTTGGAGAGCTTCATCAGCAATGATTGTGATGAGTTTTGCTTTTTCTAATTTCATTCTAAACTCCATATAAGTATTTTGAAACAGTTAAATAGAATGGTAATCCTACTGATAGGTTAAAAGGGAAGGTGATAGCAAGTGATGCCGTGAGATAAATTGCAGGACTCGCTTCCGGTATGGCAATTCTAACTGCTGCAGGTGCCGCAATATAGGATGCACTTGCACTGAGAGTCCCAAGAACCATCGCTCCACCCATAGATAAACCAATTGATTTACCTAGATACAACCCGAACATAGCTGTTACGATTGGAAAAAGAATACCAAATCCAATTAAGAAAATACCAGCTTTTTTAAGATCGGTAAGTCTCCTTCCTGTTACAATTCCAACTTCCAATAAGAATAAAATTAACATTCCTCGGAATGGTGTTTCAAATAGGGGAGCAAATTGTTCATGACCTTTTTTCCCAGAAATCATTCCTATGATAAGGCCACCTAATAGTAGCAAGGTTCCTTTTCCTGTTAGAAGTTCGTGTAAAATTTTTCCCCAAGAGGATTCATCAGACTTATCAGTTGGATTCATTTTTACAAGTAGTAAGGCTACAAGGATTGCGGGGATTTCCATAATAGCAAGCATACTAGGCATAAAACCTTCATAAGTAATCTGCAAAGAATCCAAAAATGCAAGAGCTTCACTGAAAGTAACTGCAGATACAGATCCGTAGTGTGCGGCTAGAGCAGCAGCATTAGCTTTGTCATATTTACCGAATTTGGTAAGTAATCCATAGGCGATTAGCGGTATTGAAATACACAATAACAATGCTGCCATCGCTGGTTTATAAAATTCTACCAAGGTTGTATTACTTAATTTAACTCCTCCTTTTAGGCCGATAGCGAATAAAAGATAGATGGTTAAGCCTGCATACATACCATCTGGGAATTTTAAATCACTTTTGATGATGGTTGCAATGATTCCTAGCAAAAATGCTAGGAACATTGGAGTTTGTAAATTTGCAACTAATGCATGTAAAATGTCCATCTTGGTTACCTATTTTGTAATAGTTGAGATGTATTCTTCGGAAAGATAATTTACTTTCCCAGTTTCTAAATCGTAAACAGCTCCTACGATTTGTAATTGGCCTTTGTTATAGTATTTAGATAGAATGGGGTCTAGTTTACGTAAGGAAACTACTTGGTATGCAACGTTTGCTTTAACTGCATTATCTAAATAATCACCTTCCATATGTTTTACTTTTTCTGCTGCTGGTTTAATTGAATTGGTTAGCGCAATGATATGACCAGGTACATCTTCAGCTTTACAAGCTGCACCAACTGCACCACAACTCGTATGTCCGAGAACAACAATCAAATTAACTCCTAACACAACCACAGAAAATTCAATCGAACCCCAAGATGCGTAAGTTGATACTTGGCCTGCTGTTCTTAAGATGAATAAATCACCAAGACCTTGGTCGAAAATGATTTCATTGGGAACTCTTGAATCCGAACATCCAACGATTGTCGCAAAAGGATGTTGTTTTTTTGAAACTTCTTTGATTCGATCTACAGATTGATTGGGGCGAATTGATTTTCCCTGTACAAATCGTAAATTTCCTTCTACCAATTTTTGTAATGCATCTTTTGCCGAAATTCCGGCACTGTTTGTTTGCGCCACTACCTGAGTAGAAATCGATAAAATCAGAAAACTGATGAGGAACTTGGTACCTTTCATTGAAATTCTCCTTAGTGCTTCCAATCCAACTTGGAAGTTCTAAATATACATAAAAATAATTCGCGAATATAAATACACGAAAAAAAATGCGTATGATAGGAAAAAGTCATTGTTTTAGGATCAAAAATTTCCACTCTGTATTCTGTAGGAAAGATGCGTAAGGTGTAAAATTTAAAGTATGAATGATAGGAAATTCCAGAAGGAGAAGGGAGATCTGACTTTTTTGGTTTTGCCAGATTCCCTTTTCGATGACGATTCCAAGTATGCCATTTTCTATTTCATTGGAATTTCAATGACGAGTAATTCAGATTTTACATCTGCTTGGATCTGGTATTCATCCGCTCCCCAAAGTCCTACAGCATCTCTACGTTCTAAGGTTGTACCCTCCGTAGAAATTTTCCCTTGGATGAGGAATACATAAATCCCTTGGTTAGGAGCATGTACCTTGTAAGAAAGGGTTTTCCCAGGTTCCAAAGTAGCGAGCGAAAAGTATGCGTCTTGGTTGATCCATACAGCTTCTTCATCAATGGGAGAAACAACTGTTTGGAACCGGTTCAAGCGACCAGCTTCTGGAAATGTTTTTTGGTCATATCTAGGTTGGATGTTGGCCACCTTTGGTAAAATCCAGATTTGCAAAAAATTGACCTTTTTATCAGAACTGTGATTGAATTCGGAATGTTGGATCCCAGATCCTGCCGACATGATTTGTACATCCCCTGTTTTGATGATACCATTCGTACCTGTACTATCTTTGTGTGCTAATTCTCCAAAGAGTGGGATGGAGATTATTTCCATATTTTGGTGGGGGTGAGTACCAAATCCCATGCTAGGTTCTACGATATCATCATTGAGTACACGAAGTGCACCAAAATTGGTTTTGTCAGGGTGGTACCAGTGGCCAAAACTGAAGGAGTGGTGGCTGTCCAACCAACCAAAATTGACGTGCCCTCGTTCAGAGGCAGGGTAGAATTTTTTCTGAATGTTGGTTTTGATCGGGTTCGTTGTTTCCATATTAAATAGTTTAATATTAAACTAAAATTTGTCAACTGAGTTTCTTTTTCCATTCACTAAAAAAAGAAAATCACTTTCCAATCACTTTGAATCTTAAAGGATCATCCTATGTCGAAAAGATCCTCAGAATCGATTCAAACGAAAAAAAATTGGTTAGAGTTAGGCCCAGTTTATGTCAATCGAGTGAGGTTTTTACTCGCAGGTTTTTATATCATCGCGACTTTAGGATCGTTCAAAACATCCACAACCCTTCAAACCACAAGTTATTTGGTCGGAATCACTTGTATGTTTCTCTACGGAGGATTGCAGGCATATTTATTTAAAATTGGTAGACTCAACGCATTTTTCCCGAAGTTATTCATCGTTTTGGATATCACCGTATTATTTGCTGTCACTGCATCTGGACTCATGGGTGGAAGTACAGTCGCTGCCGATTTAATTAAGTCACCAACCTTATACGTTTTGTATTATTTTTATGTTGTATACTCTGCATTTTTATTTTCGAAACGAACCTTACTCACTAGCACTTATTACTCAGCTTTTTGTTTAGTATTAATATTAATCATTGGTTATGGACAAGGTGTTTCATTTAAAGAAGCAGAAGGATTACAAAGTGAAAAAGGTACGCTCGCAATTTCGAATGAAGTATTTAAAATTTTATTTCTAATTTGTTTTGGTTACCTCACTTCTACTGTTTTGAATTTATTGAATGAAATCAAAAACGAATCAGAAGAAAAGCATAAACTTGCTGAATTAGAAAGAGAAAATGCAAACACTCTAAACCAAGATTTAAAAAGAATTGGTGCAGAATTATTTAATACACTCAAAAGTATTCGTGAACTTACAAACGATTTTAATTTTCAAATAGAATCTCAAGATGTATCGATTCGAGATCTTACAGAATTTGTTTCTTCGTTTTCAGAGAGTATACAAACTTCTGTTGAGAATATTGGAAAACAACATTCTCAAATAACATTACTCAATCATAAATCGGATACGTTAAAGTTGAGTATCGCTGAAATTGGGAAAGTTGTGGAAGATCTCAATTCCAATATGAGTGATTTCCAAGATAGGAGTAATGTACTATCGGATACTGTAAAAAATTTAGAAGAAAGATTACGTTCCGTCAATATTTCTCAAAAGGAAGTAAGTGAAGTGAATGATATCATGGCAGAGATCGCAGATCGTACAAATTTATTGGCATTAAATGCATCGATCGAAGCTGCAAGGGCTGGAGAACATGGTCGAGGTTTTGCAGTAGTTGCACAAGAGGTTGCAAAACTAGCAGAAAATTCGAATGAAAATGCAACGAAGATTAAAAAAATTATTACAACATCAAATCGTTATATTCAGGAAGGAACTGAACTCGCTTCCACTGCCTTAAATCAAACAGAAACCCTTCAATCTAAATATGATCTACTAAGTGATGTGATGAAAACAGCGACTTCCAAAATAAATTCACAAAAAGATATAAACAATGAAGTATTGGAAGCTCTGGATTTAATCGAATCGATTTCCAAAGTATTGGATCAGGAATCGAAAGTTTTAGATAAAGATAAAGAACAAATGGTTGCAGTTGTTCACCAAATGGAAGAAATAAATCGAAAAGTTGTGATAAATGCTAGAAAAATGGATGATAATACATCAAGTTTGGAAAACCAAGCAAAAGAACTGGCATCAGAATAAACAATTTTAATGAAATCAAAAATTCTAATATTCTTAATGATTGCGATGCCAAGTCTTTTGAAAGCCGAGCCAGGTGGGAAAAGATTCGCATTTGTTGTTGGCGTTAATGAATATAAGGACTTGTCCCTAGCCAATTTAAAAACGGCAAAAAATGATGCGCTTGGGATGACCAAAATTTTGTTCAGTTATGGATCCTATAATCGTATCCAAACTTTAGTTCAGGAAGGTTCTGTAAGTTCCATACCTACTAAATATAATATCCTAACGCAACTGGAATCAATATTAGAAGAAACCAATCCGGAAGATCTTTTCGTTTTTTATTTTTCTGGCCATGGTGTTGTTGATTATAATGATAAAGTCTATCTTTTGCCAGAAGATGCAAATCCCCAAAAACCATTTGAGACCGGGATTGCAGTTGAACATTTAATTGAACTCACTAGAAAGTTTAATCTCAAACGAGTGGTTTTTTTTATCGATGCTTGTAGAAATCCTGAAGATGGAAGAGGGGAAGTTGGCAGAAAATACTTAGAGGGTACAAGTTTTAAAGACTCAGAAATTATCTCTGTGTTTTATTCAACAAAAGTAGGGTATTCCAGTTTTGAAGATCCAAAATCTGGTTATGGAATTTACACTAAATATTTAATATATGGATTAGAAGGCAGAGCTGATTCCAATTTTAATGGTGAAGTAACTTATTCCGAATTGTCGAATTATGTAATTCAATCCATGAAAGATTGGACTAAAGAAAATCAAAAATTACAAAAACCTTATACCAAAGAATATGCGGAAAAAGCAGAAGATACGATCTTAACTTATGCAGTGAATCCAGAAACTTCTTTGGCAGATGCTCCTTTATTCAATCCATATAATCCAACGTATGCGTTTCGTTCCTTCCTAATTCCCGGTTGGGGTCAATATGCGAGAGGACAGGAAGAAAAAGGTAAAATTTACATGTCGATTTTTGCGTTGGGAGTATTGTATGCTGGATACCAATACAACCAATTCCAATCAGACAAACATGCATACGAATCCGCTATTGGGATCCCTCCGAATCCGAGAATCGCTGAAACTGTAGTGTTGAATTACTATCTAATTGAACCGCATAGACAACAAATGGAGACCTCGCGTACGAACTTGTCACTTGCCCTAACAGCATTACTCTTCATTTGGTCCGCAAATGTGTTTGATTTTTATTTGTTAGGCCCGAATCCTAAAGAAAAATCCGGTGTTTTTTTAGATTTGGATTTGGAAAATCAAGGTTATATGGGAATCAATCGAGTTGGGAAATTGGGTTATGCGATTAGGTTTTAATTTAATTTCAATCATCTTTGTTCTGCATTGTAATGTAAAAGCACCCAATCAGAATGTTTTTGATCCTACAAATATTGTTGGAAGTTCTGCTGTTGCATTACTCGGATTGGGATTGGGTGATGAATTAACGATCACTTCAAGATATAAACAAAATGATTATCCTATTTTTGTAAAAACAGAATACCTGGATTTAGACTTAAGTGCTCCAGCTGCTAATTATTTCTCAAAAGCGAATTTTAAAATTTCAGATCCTTATCAAAATGATTTAATTTTACGTGATGTATTCCCACTCTCGGATTCCCGGTTAAGAGTTTTGTTTTCTGTTTCATCAAGGTCTGAATGGAGAGAGCCAGTGCTTTTATCCATCACGAAACCAGAGACAATGAATGAGTTTTCTTTCCCAGGAAAACAATTTGAGTTTCGATTTCCATACCCAAGATTTTACGGTTCAATTTCGGAAGCAAAGGGGAAAATCACAACTTCAATCTTAAATGATGGAAGAATTATTTTGGTTGGTGGGATTAACCCTTCTGGCGCAACTTTGTCAACTGTAGAAATATGGGATCCAGAGACAGGAGTATCGAAGCTGTTGCCTTCGTTAAACGAAGGTATGACGGGACTTTCTATTTGTGTTCAAAAAACTGGGAAAGTGTTTGTCTCTGGTGGAAAAACAGTCGCTGGAAATGTATCTGCAAGCACTCAAATTTCTGACAAAATATATTCTATAGATCCATCATCTGAAACTGTAACAGAACTTTCCTTCCGTATGGTCCGGAGGAGGTTTGGCCATTCGATGGTTTGCCTTGGGGATGGAAGTATATTAGTTTCAGGAGGACAGTTCCAAGTAGGAGTCGATCCATCTGCCATCACAAAAGACCATGAATTGATTTCGTTAGCTGGAAATTCCTCTGTTTTACTCGACGGATCATCAGATTTCCCAATAGGAATTATTTTTCATGCAACTGAATATGACGAAGCGAATTCTCGCATTTTATATTTTGGTGGCAGAGATCGCATAGATCCATACGCATTTTTTTCAAACACAATTTATACAATCAACACAAACAACTTTAGTCTGACGAGTTTACTTGGAAATTTTGCAACTGCCAGATCAAACGTAACCAATTTAAAAATGCCAAACATGGATCGTGTGTTATTCGGTGGAATGAACCGCGAAGGCACAGGTTCAAAGGCGATTGAATCATGGAACGAAAGTTTATCATCTACTACTAGTCTTGGGTTTACTAGTCGATTTAAAAATGGAAGTGCAATCGTTAGATTTTCTGATGAACAAGTATTTTTCACTGGGGGAGTCGACACTTATTATAAATCGGGTATTTTAGAAATATATGATCATTTTGAACGTAAGAATTATATAGTAGACACTATGATGTCTCCGAGATCTGAACATTCCGCCTTCTTAACGACAAAGGGCATTGTTATTTTTGGGGATTCAGCTTTGACGGATACTAGGGTGGAAGTGTATGGGAAAGATTAGATTTCTCTTTTTCGCCTTAATGATGGTATCCTGTAAAATACCATCAGGATCTAACCCATTGGATCCTTCTTCACCAGTAAACCTCGGATTGCTAATGTTAGGTGGCGATTCTGTTGTGCAAATGGAATTTTCGTCCAATAGTGTTCAGCCTGGAGGTGTATTGTATGTTTCAACAAATCATGATTTTACAACGAAAGCAGATGGTTTAAGATTACCTATCTCCAATTCAGGAATGAATCCAATTTCACAAGTAATTCCACGAAGTAAATTTTTATATGAAATTCGTATGTCACCATCAGTGACAACTGGTAAGTTCACTTTGAATTTAAAAGACTATTATCTGAATGAATCCCTTTTGGTGAATCCAGAGTCTTTTGAATTTGAGATCGATTCAAATCCTCCTTTATTACAGTTAAAAACTGGAAATAGTATTGATATTTCTGAGTTACAAACTGGCTTTTTGGATATAGAAGCAAATGAGGAAATTGTTTGGGAAGGGAATTTATCGCAAGTAAGTCTTTCGGGGAATGCAAAAAATACCTTGGTTGTATCCGATATCATCGTCTCACAAAAAAATATTCGATTATTGTTTGCAGGAAATCCGAATGCAAACGGAGGAATTCTTACTATCAGTTTTAATGGAGTGAAGGACAAAGCTTCTAATACCCAAGGAACTATTGCAGTGCCAGTAAAGGTATTTGCATTTAAAAGTGGTCCCAATATGAACATTGCTAGACGTTCCTGTGTAGGGATGGAACTCAATGATGGGCGCAAAATGGTTTTAGGTGGTAGAGCCAAGTCGGGTGTTTTGATTAATGGGAACGGAACATTGAGTAGTACAGAATATTATAATTCTGTGACAAAAGAATTCACGTTTGCTCCCGATATGATCTACCGTCGACAGGAATTTGCAATTGTTAAACTTTTAGATGGAAGGTTCTTGGTTTCTGGTGGCTTTGGTGGCAAGGTTGGAAATCCATCGAATGGTAGTTTAAATTCTACTGAGATATTTGATCCAATTACCAATACATGGACAGAAGGACCATTCCTTACGACACCTAGACAACTTCATAAAATGACTGTATTGCCAAATGGTGATGTTTTAGTTGTAGGAGGACTTAGCCCATTTTCTCCGTTTCAATCCGTATCAATGGTGGAACTGATTCATGTCACTTCTGATCCTTACAGTATGACGGTCGAAACCATTGGTAATCTTGTTGATTCTCGCGGCAAACAATCACAGGTAGTATCGGTAATCGCAGGTAAGGTGATCATCACGGGAGGAGAAAGATCGGACGTTACTGGACCTAACCCTTCTGATTATTATGCACGTTCTATTGATAGCATTGAAATTTATGATATTAGTTCAAAAACTCTATCGACTTCCTCTGCTAAAGTAATAAGACGTTTTAATCATTTTACTCATGCATTAAGTAATGGTGAAGTTTTAATTTTAGGTGGAATCAGTTCCCGTTTTGATGACAACCAACCAATCTTGCGAGCACAGATTTATAATCCAATGACAGATACCATTCGTGACCATAAAAATCTTCTCTTTGGAAGAGAGTGGGGAAGTTCCTTTATGTTTCCATATGGTAAAGACCAAATTATCATTGCAGGTGGTTTGGAATATCGAACTGTCAATGGTAGTACCTTTGATTCAATTTTGGATACAGAATCATGGTCTGAATCTGATCATCGATTTTATCTGACAGGTAGATCTTTAAATGCAAGATGGGAAGGATGCGAAATCCAATATTCTTCCACTGGTGGAGGAATGATATTAGGTGGTAGGATAGGAAGTATACTTGCAAACACGGAGGAATATAGTTTTGAATAAAATTTATTTCTCAATTGTGTTTTTGTTATTTGGATGTCTTGTCCCTGGTGAATTTAAGAATGTTTTTGACCCAAAATCAATTTCAGGTCTTTTGCTTGCATCAGTTGGGAATGCAGGTGCATTTGAATGCAAAGAAAAGTCAAATACCAAATCCTTTGGCAATATTGATCAGGTATTATTGCAATGTAACCGAGAACTTGCATCCTTAGACACTTCATTCCTTGCCGATTTAAACGAACAAACTTTTTCAAATATTAGTTTTACCAAAATAGGCAATGATCAGCTTTTGATTCAATTTGATCCCATCACAAGTGACGGTTGTTATGAAGTTAATTTGTCTAGCGTTGTATCTGGATTAGGTGAAACATTATCTGAAAGTAAATATCCTATTATTGTAGATACACAACTACCAACAGTTAGTTTAGTTTCGTATCTACCGATTACCGATTATACATTTTTTACAGCTCGTTATTGGGACTTTGAAAGTTCAGAACCTCTCAATCAATTTGGACTTCCTTCCATAAGTGGAAAATTGGCCCCTTTTATTGTTTTTCGTTCCATCCAGAAGATTAGTGATACTAAATTTCGTGTTTATTTTGAAACTAATTTTAAATCGAATGAACCTGGCTCCATTACATTTAGTTTCCCTAATGCAACTGACAAAGCACTAAATGTTGTAACGAATACTATCACGATAAGACTCATAGGATTAGTTGCGGGACCATATTTAAATTTTGGACGTTCTGAATTTGATGCATTCCAAAATCAAAATGGGGATGTAATTGCAATTTATGGATATAATTCCAGCGCAGAAATCCTACGACGTGGGTCAAATTCCTTCCAACTAACAAATCCTAGTTTGCCTGAAATCCATCGTGGTGAAAGAGGAGTGATGTTAGATGGGAAACGATTGCTGATAACAGGTGGGATCAAATTCTCTGTGGCGACTTCTCTCACTGAAAGTTATATTTTTGATACTGAAACCACAGCTTTTACCCAATCTGGTTCTATGGTTGAGCCAAGGCACATGCATGATATTGTAAAGTTACCGAATGGAAAGGTTATGGTGATTGGTGGTATTAGAGATTTTACACCAGCTAATCCAAGTTTGTATTTTACTACATTAAATACTGCTGAGATTTATGATCCAAGTACCGAAACATTCACTCAGCTTTCTAATCGGTTAAAAACTCCACGTTCATTCTCATGTTCTGTAGTATTGAATGATGGAAGAGTGATGATCATTGGTGGAACTGACGGAATTTTTGCCCCAAAAGATACTACCGAGTTTTTTGATCCAAATACTGAAACATTTAGTTGGGGGCCTAGTTTACCAACACCAGTTGGCGCCTTAAAATGTTTAAAACTTTCTGATGGAAATGTTTTGATTTATGGCGCACAATTGTCAAATTTAAGTAATGCAACGATGTTATATGATGTTTCAAAGAATCGAATATTGACAGTTGCAAATTCATTATATAGAAGAGAATGGAGTTTTGCTTTAGAACTTCCAGATGGAGGAGTTCTATTTTATGGTGGAGCTTATCGTTATAATACAAGTGAACCAAGTCGTATGATCGAAAAATTGGATTATGCAAAGAGTAATAGTTTTTATGAAATGGGAATGTCTAGGATCAGTGTATCCAAACATAGTGGTGTAAAATTTTCAGATGGAACCTTCTTGTTTTTAGGAGGAGAATCTGGAGGATTATTCAATCATGGAACCGATTATTATGGACTAATCGAATAGTATGCCACATGACAAAGGACAAATTTTCGGATCATTTAAAAAGATTTGTATTCCCGAAGTTTTGCTCCCAATGGAAGCAAGTGAACTAAGACCAAAATTATTAGAGTTAAAATCTGATTGGGAAAACAACAAACTCACTGGTAGTGAAGTCTCTTATCAAATTGTATTATTATATTTAGAAAAAAGGATCAAACGACATCCATTTCTTAGAATGGGACAAAAACTTCCAAATCGTGATTCTTCAAAAGATTTTTTAGAAGTGGTTAGGTTTTACGGAATGCCGGATACGGTTCGGCATGCACTTTGGAAATGGAGTCGATCTGAATGGAACATACAACTCATAGATTATAATCCAACCTCTTTGGAGATGTTGGAATCACAGAGTAAAGGAATTCGTTATGCAACGATTAGTTGGGAAGATGCTTTGGCCGGCACATTGGTGGAAGGAAAAAGAGATGCTTTCGAACATCTACTTCATGATTTAGCACATGCATATATGTTTTTTCGTGATGACTATGATTTTATTGGCCAAACAAAATTTTTCCAAATTATGTTGGATGAGTATGATGGCTATAAATCTTACTTAGAACACGATCAAAGATTTAAACAAAAATTCGAATACTGTATATCCGACATGAATTCTCATCCAGCTCATTTATCTGCGTATTGGAATGCAATTCGTAGGGAAGCTGGAATCCCTGTGTTAGAATTAGAAACCAAGTATTAAAGTTTTGGATTATTTTTATGGCGATTTAAATCACGTTTCGTGTTTTTTTGAATGGTTGATGTGATTACATCTTGAAGAGAAATCCCCATTTGATTAGCAAGACAAGTTAAAACAAATAAAATGTCTCCAATTTCACTTGGGATTTGTTCTGCAGATTCACCTGACTTGAACGATTGGTCACCATACTTTCTAGCCATCAATCGAGATAATTCACCCACTTCTTCAACAAGAATTGCTAAATTTGTGAGTTCAGAAAAATAACGAACACCAATGGTTTGTATCCAATCGTTTACTTCGTTTTGTAACTGATTGAGGGTGATATCATTTTGGTCCAAGTTTTTTCTCCAATTCTTTGGAAAGAATATTTGAAAATTCTATCATACCTTGTTGGTTCAAGTGAATCAAATCAAAACAGAATTGTCCATTTTTGTCACCTAACGAATCTTGTAAGTCCATTTCATCGAGTGTTTGATGTCCTTTTAGTGCTTCTGACAATCCATCTTTCCAAACTTTCATTCTTCCTTCGTTATTCACTTTACGTATAACGTCTGAATAAGGAGCAAATACATTGATAATGTGAATCTTTCGATTCCCAATAAAATCATACATTTTGGTTAGCCTTCGAAAATAACGTTTTGTATCTTCGGTAGCATCGGAATCTTTAGGAACAATACTTGCGATCCCACAAGTTTCAAACAACATCCTTCGGTGATCAGGATTCGAACCTTTTGGAATATCAATGGGTAAGTGTAGTGCAAGTCGGTTCATACAATCTTCAACACTTGTAAGATTGTATTCATCAATCGATTCAGGATGGTCATTCTCATAATCCCAAGGATTTTCATTTGGATTTTTATTTTTGCGTGATATCGCTTTTAGGCGTTCATTGAAATTAATCACAAAATCAGACATATCTTTTCGATATGCTACTGATTTAGAAATTAAATACAGATAATTCGAAAAATTTAATTGGTATTCAAAATCTAAGACAGTTGGGATCGCTTTAAAATTTCCGAGTTCGGACAACATGGCAAGGGTTGGGTCTACTACATAATTGCGATCTACCCAAGGCATGCCAGGTTCCATGACATGAAGAATGATTTTAACATTAGGGAATTGGTCTAAGTATTCTTCCAAAATACGATGTTGGACCACTAATTCTGATCCTCTGACTGCAATGGATTGTGTTTTCCATCCTAATTTTTTCAAGTTCTCATTGAGAATACGAATGCTGATACCTTCGAAGGCTACAGATGTTCCCACAATCAGTATATCCGGATTTAGAACTTCCCTTTTGGATACAACATGTTCCGTAACTCGATTGATGTTGGATGCATAAGAATTTTTTTTCAAAAAGGGTTTGTAAAATCCTAGTTGTAATATGAGTTCAAATAACAGAAGAAAAACAAAAACAGTAATGATCTTCTTATCTTTTAAAAAATGGAATGTTTCTTTTAGTAAGTTCATAATTAAAATTGAAAGTAGAGGAAGTTCTGACTTTCTGTTACTCCAAATAATAGTAAAAGTAATAGATTCACGATAACAAAAATTGAATATTTCATCCAACTGCCCGTTAGTAAAGTTGGGATTTGTCTCTTAGAGAAAATGTAACTTGCCGCAAAACAAATGACTAACAGTATCCCAAATCGATAATTCATCCATCGTGTAACGGGAACTCCTGAATCGTTGATAAATAACAAAGCTTTCATCATCGGAATTGCTTTTTCCATTGTCTCTGCTCTAAACATGATAAAACCAAATGCTAAACAAAACATGGTAAATACCCGAGAGAATAGTTCGTATGATTTTCCACCTTTTTCATTTAAGAATTTTGAAACAGGGGTATCACCGTAGAACTTATGAGTAAGTAACATAGTTCCTTGCCATAATCCCCATCCCACATAATGATAAGCAGCACCATGCCACAATCCTGCAAATAACCAAGTGATCATGATATTTCTGATATACATTATGACACTCACTCGAGAACCACCTAACGGAATGTAGATGTAGTCACGAATCCATGTTGAAAAAGAAATATGCCAACGTGACCAATGGTCCGCAATATTCTTACATGACATTGGGAAGTTAAAATTTGCATTAAATTGGAATCCGAACAAACGAGCAACTCCGATGGCGATATCAGTATAACCCGCAAAATCAAAATAGATTTGCCATCCAAATGCCAAAGCACCTGTCCATATCTCAATAGAATTCAAATTTTGATAATTTGCAAAAGTCGAATCAACAACCTTAGCTAGGTTATCAGCAAATACAATTTTTCTCGTAAATCCTATTAGAATCAAAGCAAAGGCGGCTTCAATATGTTCTTTATGGACACTGAGTCGATAATCTAAATCACGGAAAAAAGTTTCGGCGCGAACGATTGGACCAGCAACCAATTGAGGAAAAAAAGCCACATATAATGCAAAATCTAAAAAAGATTTGCGAGCTTCAATTTTACGATTGTAAACATCAATCGTGTAACTCATAGATTGGAATGTATAAAAGGAGATTCCAACTGGTAAGATGATGTTTTGTTTTTCGAATTGAAAGGAACCTAATAAGTGGATATCATTTATCACACCTAATAAAAAATCGGTGTATTTGAAAAAACCAAGTGTTCCAATGTTAACAACCAGAGATAAAACAAGTAACCATCCTCGTTTGGAATCACCATCTTGTTTTGATTCAATCGCTCTTGCTGCAAAATAGTCGATGAAAGTTGAGAATACTAGAATAAATACATATGGATTGATTTTTAGATCACAATACATTCTGTCTGAGAAGTATTTTAATCCACTGTCTGCCATCGCCGAACATGAAATTGACGATGGTTGCCATGCCATGTAAAAATAATAACTGGCAAGTAAGAAGAATAACCTTTGCCATCTATTTTTTAGTATATTACCAATGATAATGGTGATAAAAAAGAAGACTAAAAATTCGAGTGAGTTAAATAACATAATGGATACCTATCTGTAAATGGATTCTTCCGCTAATTTTTCGACAGGTCCCTGGATTCCTTCTGTATAACCAAACTTTGGTCCAATGGATCTAGGTAATGTTGAAAAAGTGAAGTTTGTTAAGAAATAGAAAATGAAAAGAAAAGAGTAAGACATATGCAAAATTGCATTTGAGAATTTTGGCAAAACTTTGATTTGGAAGGAACTTAGGATATATGAATTTAGAATCCAAAGGCCAATGATAGTACCAACCCAAAATTCAAAAAAATAACCTTCCCACCAAGTATAAAATCCAATGGAAGGAACTAACCAAAAGAACAGAATTAAAATTTCTTGTTTGAATTTTGCCCACATTGTACGGAAATTCAAAATTCCTAAACTCAAACTAAAAATCCAGAACAAAAGATTTAAATTGTAGGGTAGGTGTTTTGGATTTTGGAAATCAAAAAGATTCACTCTTAATTTTGGAATTACATTTTGGAAAACGAGGAATGCATCTCCGATCCCTCGATAAAAGTACAATACATAATTTTTGTCCTCTCCTAGGCTTGTTCCCCAACGATTAATGGCTGCATACAAGAACATCCAAAATGAAAAATGTTTTTCATCAATTGGACCTAAACCACGTTTTAAGATGATGAATCCCACAAATAAATAAGAAAGGATGGTTGCAGCGCCTAAACAAGTTAAGTAGATGAAAATGATTCTTAATTTTTTGCCGAGACTTCGGTTGGGAGACAAAAAGATTGCCATTGGCACCATTCCAAAATGGATCACATTAGATTGGTGGAAGTAAATAGAAAAAAGTTGAATCAACCACAAAATGGCTAAGTGTTTTTGATTTAATCCCTTTCGTAAGAAGTAAATGGTAAATAAGAATAATAAAGCCATCAAACAAGAATGGATGAGTGGCGTATCGTTGTGCAAACTGTAAAACCAAAATGCTTGGCTCACTTGGATGACCATCGCAAGTACGACAGCAAGAAAAAAATCTTTGTATAATTTATAATAAATCCAAATGAAAACACCCAAGAAAAAAAGAGAAAATGTCAATATTCTCAATCTTAAAAAAAACATAATGTCTGTTGTTGGGTAAATGGATCGTATCATTTTCCAATACAATAAACCGGAGGATTCAAATCCGAGATGGTGTGGGTTAAAAAAGGCAGATTCAATCCTATCTTTTTGGATGTTGAGTGCGTATACACATGAATCCCAATCAAAGGCTCTCGATAAAAACCTAAGGTGGAATAAAAACAGTCCTAAAAGGAGTAGGATAATAAAAAGTTTTTTCAAACTGAGTTTGCCTTCTTATCTTTTTAACAATCGATTGATGATGGTTTTATTTTTTTTATATGGGAAAAAATAAGGCGATGAAAAGATCTCTTTCCCATCTTTTTTCCAAACCATTCGATTGAGTCCTAAAAAATCTATTAGTCCTCCATGTTCATATGATAACGATAGACCTTCTGCATTTAACTGGTATTGGTTGAGTTTTTTGCCAAGTCCAGAATGGCCGATTTGCCAAACTTCGTTTTTGACAATGACAGTGCGCACATTCCACTTTGAAAGCAATCGACTAATATCAATTAATAGAGAAATGGAAATATAAAAGTAAACGAAAGCAGATAAATAGTGGTAATACCTGAGTTCATCTAAAAATGGGATTTTTAAAACTTTTGTGATTTCTAATGCCCCAACAAACCAAAAGAAAAAATTTCCAAGGTAATGGATGTAAGGTAGGCTGAAATAAAAGAAGAGTGAAACACCTACGATCAAAACAAGAGATGGGATTGGATTTGTATACAATTCATCATAAAGTGAAGTACCAAAATAGATTGATTCTTTTTTGGATTTGTATTCTTTCCATTTTGAAAATAATCGTAGGATGGGTTTCATAAAAATAGTACCTCTTCAATTTTTTTAGCAGTTTCTTGCCATGTCCACTTCTTTGTTGGGAATTTTGGCATTCTTTCTTTGGTGTTACCAGACATGATATGAAATGCATTTGCCCAAGCATTTGTATCTTTAGTCGGTATATATAAATCACACTGATCAGATAAAATTTCTTTGAAGACAGGAATGTCAGACGCAACACAACGTTTGCCTTCTAACATTGCTTCTAGTAGTGGAAGGCCGAAACCTTCATGTAAAGATGGGAAAAAAAATGCCTTACATGATTGGAAAGCAAAAGCCAAAGTGTTTTCATCTGGTTTTTCTATGAATTGGATTCCTTTGGCTTTAATCTCTGGATCATTTAACTTTTGGTACAGCAAATCACCTTCTTCTCCCCAACCTTTTCTTCCCATGATCAGGAGAGAATTTTTATCTTTTGGATATTTTGTTTTGAATTGTATAAATGCATCCACCAATCGATTGATATTTTTTCTCGGTTCTAATGTTCCCACTGTTAGGAAAAAATCTTTTGGGAATTTGATTTTTAAATTAGATCGGTTGGTTTTGATTTTTGTCACGCCAGGGTAAACAACAATGCATTTGTCTTTGCAGTTGGGCCGAAATTGAATGATTTCTTCTTTCGTGTTTTTGGATAAACAAAAAACAATATCAGCATTTTTTAATGTGATAGGAGATAACAATTTATGTTGCCAATAATTCCATTTCGCCATGGTTTCTGGAGCGGAAATAAAATTGAGATCATGGTAATTTACGTAACTAGGAATTGGTAATTTAAAGATTGGCAACATTTGAATGGTGCCCCAAAATACTTCGATTTTGTTTTGTTTCAGCCTCTTTGGTAAAATGAAATTTAAATAAAGTGGGCCTGGGATAGATTTTGGTTCAACCACCAAATGTACGTTTGGGTATATTAAATCATTAAAAACAACATGGATGGGTTTGTTGCTAAAAAAATAAAATTCTTTGTCTTTATGTTTTGGTATGATTATCTTTAGGACTTCCGCCAAATAACGAGAATTCCCGGTAATGCCATAAGCAAGTGGTCTGGCATCAATTCCGATTTTTGTTTTCATTGAGTGCAAACCTAACAATATAAAAATACAACAAACTTGTAGAATAAAAAAGAATGGAAAACATGGAAAGGAAGGATTCGACTTTTTGACCGACAAAGGTTCTATGACTGAAAATTGGTAAACATAATACCAAAATTAAAAAATACAATTCCTTCGTTTCCATCTGCGTTGAAAAAACTTTGTTAAGTATAAAATAAACTGGGACCAAACAAATGATATAACTATGGATCCAACTGATCCCGCTAAAAAGAGCAGAGATTAAAAATAACAAAGAGATGATTGTCCATTTTTGGTTTGGTTTTCTCCACAAAATCAGTATTGGAATTCCATAAACAAAAATGAAAACCAATTGGATCAGTTTGAGAACAGAAACGGAAAGGTTTAAAAAAGGCAATCCGTAAGTAGGTTGGTTGATGAAATCAGCACCTGAAACAAAATACTTCGCAAGTGTTGAACTCAATGATTGGTTGTTTTTCCAGGAACGTAGTAGTGGATTGTTTAAAGCATTCCCAAGAATTTCAGTCATCCATTCTTTGGACATCTGGATTGTATAATCCCAATGATAAACCAATGGAAGGACATTCCATAGAACCAAACCAATCAAAAACCAGAAAATCCGACTGTATTTTTTTTCATAAACAAAAACAAAAAGAAAAACAAGGGGAGTGATTTTGATGCTCACTGCTAGTGCAAGTAAGAACCCACCTAAAAAATGATTTTTAACCAAAATAGATACCAATACAAGTAGTATGAGAAGGATCCCAACTTGGTTGTTTTGGATATGACTCTCAATGAATCGAAAATTAAAAAGGATCGTGAGGATTAGAATTAAATAGGGGAACTTTGTTCTTTGGAGATTTAACTCTTTGTTTTGAAAAAGAAGGTATACTAAGATAAGTAACGAAATCCAACTTAAAATCTCAAATGTAAGAGCAGCATTTGGTTCTGATAAGTAAGTGATCGGGATGAGTAAAAAGGAAAAAACGGGAGGGTAAATGTAGGTTGCCGTTTCATTTTGAAGGGCTAAGAGTAGGGGAAGATTTTCAGGCCGAAATAAATCTTCTGCTGTTTTGATTTTGGATTGGAGGTCAAAAGCAACATCGAATCGGTATAAATTATCTCCTGTGGCCCATCGTTCACTCGCATGGTAATAGTCCAAAAAATCAGATTTTTGGTGGGAACGATTCACTGAGGTGACTAAAAGGAACAAAAAAAGAACAGTGAGGATCCATTTCCCCTGTCTTTCCATAGGTTCTAAAAATTTCCACATAGTTCTCCTACCATTCCCAATATTTCTGGTTAATTGACAAGGTTTTCCTAAGGTGATTCCAAGATGGATTTTTTAGAAGAATTTGATTTTCATTTACCAGAAGAACAAATTGCTCGTTTCCCTGCTAAAAATCGAGATGAATCGAGGTTACTCCTTGTGGATCAATCGAAGGAATCGTTTTGGGAGGCACCACATTTTCGCAACATCGGACAATGGTTACTCCCTGGTGATGTTTTAGTATTTAATGATACAAAAGTTTCGTATCGAAGAGTTTTTTTACAAGTGGAATCAGGGAGAATTCACGAATCCATTTTTTTGGAAACAGTGGATGATTCCTCGTTCGTTTGGACATGTATACTCAAAAATAGGGCAAAATTAAAGTTAGGTGATATCTTATGTCCTGTGGGATTCCCAAATTTTCAATTTCGTTATGATGGGAAAGAGGAAGAATTATCGTTACTTGTATCCGACAAAGAAATTTCAGATTCAGACTTTGAGATTTTTGGAACAATTCCAATCCCTCCCTATTTAAAACGGAAGGTCATTGAAGAAGATAAAATACGATACCAAACCATCTTTGCAAAAAAATCAGGTTCTGTTGCAGCGCCAACTGCGGGCCTTCATTTTACAGATACCTTAAAAGAGGAACTTGTCAAACAGGGAATTGAATTTGTACCAGTGAATCTCCAAGTAGGTTATGGGACATTCCGTCCATTGACCGCCGAACAATGGCAAACTAAAACCTTACACAAAGAGAAATATGAGATCACGGAAGAAACAGCGAATCGATTGAACCGTGCAAAAAAAGATGGCCGTCGTATCATTGCCATCGGAACTACGTCTCTTCGTGTACTCGAAACTGTATTTGATTCTCAACAACAGAAATATAAGGTAGGTTTGGGTCAAACTGACATATTTTTGTCGCCAGGTGACAACATTAAATCCGTACAAGGACTGATCACAAACTTTCATTTACCAAAATCGAGTTTGTTATTACTCGTAAGTGCCTTTGCAAATAGTCGACTCGTGATGAATGTTTACCGGTATGCATTACAGAACCATTTTCGTTTTTACTCATATGGTGACTCTATGTTCTTATTTTAAAAATAGGTTTACATTCACTTTGGATTAGGAAATATGTTGATACAGTTTCCTTATGAACTCCCCTCAAGCTTCTGTTTTTGTTTCACTCATTTCTGGCTTTGGTCTTCTTGCAGTGGTCACTTTGACACCCATCCAAGAAAACCAAGTCAAAAAATTGGAAAACGCAACAAAACTGTCGTTAGCTGAAAAAAAAACTCTAAATTCTCAGACTGAATCTAATCCAAGTTTTTCCTATGCAAAACAATCTGAATTTTCAAGAGTCCCACGTGAGACCCTAGTATCTTTTTCACTAGAAACTCCTGCTGTTTCCTTTCGTCGCGGGGTTAAACGTAGCAATTTTTCTTACTCTTATTCTCGAATCGATTCTGATTTTTCTCCTGCCTTGTATTCGGCACTGGATGCAAAACAAAGTGGAGAACCCTCTTTATCTCAATTCATTTTAAATGCGCCATTGAACCCATCTGCGAGTTTGATTTTCCGCCAACTGGAAGCAAACAAACGTACGTTATATGATCCAAAATTACTTTTTGAATACCAAGGAAATTTTTCTGCCTCTCCCTTTCTTAAAGTACAAACTTCAGTTTATAATGTAAAAACAGATAACCCAGTGGTCTCGAGTGGAATTGATGGTGGTAAATTTTCTTTTTTTTTCGGCAGTGACAAAATCCAACTGAACCTTCGTTATAATTATGTGAACCAAAGACCAAATGCGTCCAATGGCCAACTTAGTTTTATTCCAGCACAAGACATTGCTTCACTCGGATTCATTTTCTTTTTGGGACCGAGCAAGAATTATTCACTCTATGTTGGTAACCAAATTTTTAATGTTTTTAATGACCCCTTGTTACAAGTGAGAGACCAAAATGGTCGTTCCCCCGAAACATTTTCGGCATCGTTTCGTGGGAAACACCCAGGCAAACTCAAAACTACTTTTTTTCTCAATTTTCAAAATCAATTTTATAAAGACGGTATGCTAGTTGGGGTTCCAGGTGGATATATGGTTGGGAATGCATTTAATGGGAAATCGTTTTATGAATATGTTACCTCACTTGGAATGGAAGTTGCGTTTTAATTTTATCCTTGTTTGTTTGATTTTAATTCCACTTAGCTCTTGTTATCTGGGAGAGGAAAGGGAATCCAAACCAAAAAAACCAACCACTCCACCATTAGAACAACTTGCCACTTCTTTATCAGAGAAAGGATTTTATTTCCAACCAGAAAGACTAGTTGTCCTGACATTCCTAGACAATGAAGGGAAAAAAAGTCCCTATGGAGAAATCCTAGCAGAAAAACTCACTACGGAACTCGTGAAAAGAGACCGCTTTCAAATTTTAGATCGTTTGGCAAACCAAAAGGTATTAAAAGAAGCTGGCCTTAGTTTGGATTCTCCCACTGACACTGCCACCTTGCGTAAAATAGGTGAGGTTCTGAAACTAGATGTCATCATCACAGGTATTGTTACTCCTTACCAAGACGGAGTTTTTGTGAATACAAGGCTTATTGAAATCAAAACAGGTCTCATCCTAAAAGCGGATGAAGTTTATGTCCGAATTGACGGTTGATGCCCTTTCATTTCCCTAAAAGAACCAATTTTACTGATTTTAGCTTCTGTAGTTTAATTTTCGATTGATTCCCTTTTTTCCTACGGTCTGATAGGTATAAGAGGTTCAGATGGCATTTGATATAGAAATGATCGCGGCTCGTTATTCCAAAATGGAAGCGGCCATCACACAAGCCAGGAAGATTGTGGGTCGACCCCTCACTCTCACAGAGAAGATTTTATACAACCACCTTTGGGATGGAAATCCTACCAAAAGTTTTGGACGTGGTGCGGATTATGTTGACTTTGCTCCAGACCGAGTGGCGATGCAAGATGCAACAGCACAGATGGCCCTTTTGCAGTTTATGCAAGCAGGCCGAAAAAAAGTGGCAGTGCCTTCAACAGTACACTGTGACCACTTAATTACAGCAAAAGAAGAATCAGGCAAAGACCTTGGCATTGCTGTTACAGAGAACAAAGAAGTTTATGATTTTTTATCTTCCGTTTCCAATAAATACGGAATTGGTTTTTGGAAACCAGGTGCTGGGATCATCCACCAAGTTGTTTTAGAAAACTACGCATTCCCTGGTGGTATGATGATTGGAACTGACTCCCATACGGTGAACGCTGGTGGACTTGGGATGGTTGCCATCGGAGTTGGTGGAGCTGACGCTTGTGATGTGATGGCTGGACTCCCTTGGGAGCTCAAATGGCCAAAAGCAATTGGTGTCAAACTTACAGGAAAACTCAATGGTTGGACTTCTGCAAAAGACGTCATCTTAAAAGTGGCAGGGATCCTCACAGTCAAAGGGGGAACGGGTGCCATCGTAGAATACTTTGGTCCAGGTGCAGAAGCTCTTTCTTGTACAGGGAAAGGTACAATTTGTAACATGGGTGCTGAAATTGGAGCAACCACTTCCACATTTGGATATGATGCTTCTATGGAACGTTACTTACGTTCTACGAACAGAGCTGATGTGGCAGATCTTGCCAACAAATACAAAGCACACTTAACCGCTGACCCAGAAGTGTATGCTGACCCGGCAAAGTACTTTGACCAAGTGATCGAAATTGACCTCGACACACTTGAGCCATACGTTAATGGTCCTTTCACTCCAGACCTTGCGACTCCGATTTCCAAAATGAAAGAAGAAGCAGCAAAGAATGGATGGCCACTCAAAGTAGAAGTGGGTCTTATCGGATCTTGTACAAACTCATCGTATGAAGACATCTCTCGTGCGGCTTCCCTTGCCAAACAAGTGGCTTCTAAAGGTCTCAAAACCAAAGCAGAATTTACCATCACACCAGGTTCGGAACTTGTACGTTACACGATTGCACGTGATGGATTTATCGATACCTTCCACAAAATTGGTGCAAAAGTATTTTCGAATGCTTGTGGACCTTGTATTGGGATGTGGTCACGTGTGGGAGCAGAGAAAAAAGAAAAGAACACCATTGTTCACTCTTTCAATCGTAACTTCCAAGCACGCCAAGACGGAAACCCAAATACTTATGCTTTTGTGGCATCTCCAGAAATCACAACAGCACTTGCCATTGCAGGAGATTTAGGTTTTAACCCACTCACTGACACCCTTGTGAATGAAAAAGGAGAGAAGGTAAAACTTGATCCTCCTACAGGAGAAGAACTTCCTAACAAAGGTTTTGCGGTTGAAGATGCAGGTTATGTAGCTCCAGCAGCAGATGGATCTGGTGTACAAGTGATTGTAGACCCAAGTTCCACTAGACTCCAACTCCTCGCTCCTTTCAAAGCTTGGGAAGGAACAGACCTAAAAGGATTAAAACTTCTCATCAAAGCCAAAGGGAAATGTACAACTGACCATATTTCCATGGCAGGTCCTTGGTTAAAATTCCGAGGTCACTTGGATAATATTTCCAATAACCTCCTCATTGGTGCGACAAACTTCTTCAATGGCAAAACCAATGAAGTGAAAAACCAAGTTTCCGGAAACTACGAACCTGTCCCTCAAACCCAAAGAGCTTACAAAGCACAAGGGATTGGGTCCATTGTGGTGGGAGATGAAAACTATGGGGAAGGTTCTTCCCGCGAACACGCAGCGATGGAACCAAGGCATTTAGGTGTAAGAGCAGTGCTTGTAAAATCGTTTGCTCGTATCCACGAAACAAACCTGAAAAAACAAGGGATGCTTGCACTTACGTTTGCCAACAAAGATGATTACGATAAAATCCAAGAAGACGATTCAATCGACATCATCGGTCTCACTTCTTTCCAAGAAGGAAAACCACTCAGTTTGGTTCTCAATCATAAAGATGGAAAAAAAGATGAGATCCAAGTGAACCATACTTACAATGCGCAACAAATCGAATGGTTCAAAGCAGGTGCTGCTTTGAATTTGATGAAAGCGTAAAAATCTCGATGAAACACTTGCCAGAGTCATTTCTGGCAAGTCCTTCCTTTTCATGCCAACTCCTAATTCCAAAAAACATATAAATTCAAATACCGAAACCAATCCAAAAAAATCGAAGGCCTCCGTTGTACAAGAGACAATAGATGAATCCATCGTATGGACAGGGGAAGCTTCCAACCAAACAAAAGCACAAAAAGAATTTAACGACGCTCTTCGCAAACACAAAGAAACTTTAGAACGTTCCAAAGAAATAGAACCTTTATTCCAATTGGTGAACGAAACGTACTTAAACGTGGTTTTACCAGAATTGAACAAACAGAAACAATTGGAACGGGAACGATTTGAACTGATGTGTTCCATCTTAATTGAAGAAAAATTATCTTTTGGCAAAATGCAAAGAGAGTTTTTACGTCGGTATTTACTTGAGATGTGTAATGATAATTTGACAGAAGACCCAGAATTTTATACTCCATTTCGAGACCAGTTAGAAACCAAATTTGAAACATTAGAACGGATACGTTACAAAAAACAAATGGAATCCCGTATCAAACAAACCTTTGGAATGGATATTGATTTGGATGATTTTAATCGCACCCAATTTGATTCAGACGAGGAAAGGGAATCGCACGAAGAAAAGTACAGAGACTTTCGGGAGAAATACGAAGAATACAGAGCAGATTATTTTCGAAAATCAAAGTCAGGATTCAAAGACAAAAAAAAATCCAAAGCACAGATGGATAAAGAAAAAAAACAATTGGAAGCAGAACGGTTGTTAAGTACTGACATCAATACTTTGTTCAAAAATTTAGCGAAACTCATCCATCCCGACAAAGAACAAGATCCTATCTTACGCGAAAAAAAAGCGAAACTGATGACCAAACTCTCTGGTGCCAGGGATAATATGAATATTGCTGAAATTTTAGAAATCAAACTCCAAGTAGATGAACTCATTCCTAACCAACAAACAGATGTATCGTTCCATGATACATCGATCAAACGATTTGTTGGGATTATCAAATCAAAAATCCGTGAATTAGAAGATTCCATACGACAAAGATTTTTTTCTCATCCTCTCATGGCAGATTTCCCATCGAGTAAAATCACAAAAGAATCATTGGATGTATACTTAAAACGCGTGAAGTTAGACAACCAAATGGTGACAAAAGCCTACCAAAAAGAAGTGGATTTGTTATCCAAAGAACCAAAGTACATTAAAGAGATGATTAAGGAACTGCAGAGTTTAGGAGTTCAATTCTAATGAAAGGTTTTTTAAAACAGAAACAAGCAGGACTTGGTAAAAATGGGAAAGAATTTGGAAGTGAATACTGGTCCGAAATTTATGGGAATGGTCTAGATGTAGACGGCTCTTATAATGCCAAACAACATGCTGACTATCTAAAATCTCTTTTCCAACTCATGGAAATTCCTGTTTATAAAATGGCCGACTTTGGATTTGGGAAGGGGATTTTACTTCGTGAGATGGTAAAAACCTTTTCACCTGTGAAAGTGTATGCAGTAGATGCATCAAAAGAGGCTTTTGAAGAACTCAAAAAAAAAGATTGGGTCAAACGTTCTGATAAATTTCATATTTACCATGAATCATTGGAAACATTGGTTTTACCAAAATTGGAAAAGGAACCAGTGGAACTTGGGATTTGTAATTCCGTGATCCAATACTTACCTGATAATCAAATTCCATCCGTTTTAGAAAAAATGGCAAAGTATTGTAATTATTTATATTTTACCGTTCCAACAAATGTTGATTATGCGGTAATGAAAGAAGAAATGTCATTTGTTGACCCATATGCTTTTTCTAGGACCAAACAAAAATATAGAAAGTGGATATCAAGAGACTTCGAAATAGTAGGTTACAATCTATTACAAAGCAAATGGCTTGGTGAAAAAGGTTTTAAAGAAGATTTTTTTCGGATCTAATCCGATTCTGATTTTGAGAAAGAGTGTTCCGGAATAAAATAGTATGACAGAAATTCATCTCTTGGAACAATATTTATCCTTAGATTATGCAATTTTTACCCTCCTTGGTTATCCCTTATCGTTATTAGAATTTTTAGGTACAACATCTGGTCTTGTGTGTGTGTACTTAGCATCCAGGAATCATATCCTCACTTGGCCCATTGGAATATTTAATTCCATTTGTTTTCTCTTTTTATTTTTCCAAATTCAATTGTATTCGGATATGTTGTTACAGGTTTATTTTTTTGGATCCAGCATTTATGGTTGGATCATTTGGAGGAAACGAACAGGACAATTTACGAAGATTGTATCACTCGGGAGAAACAAAAACCTGTTTGTGATTTTCCTTTTGATTGTGGGGACCTTTGGTCTTGGTTTTTTTACAAAACACTTACCAGTTTGGTTCCCAAATTTGTTTGTCAAACCACCTGATTATTTGTATTGGGATGCGTTTACGACGGTAACAAGTATCATTGCAAATTTGCTTTTAGCCCAAAGGAAACTGGAATCTTGGTTTTTATGGGTGTTAGTGGATATTGTGTGTATTGTTTTATATTCCCTAAAGAATATTCCATTTGTGACAGTAGAATATGTGATTTTCCTACTCATTGCTATTTATGGTTCGTGGCATTGGTACAAGGAGTATAAAGAAAATCAAAAATATTTTCCCTCGTCTACATAACAGACTTATCATTTCTGTTTTGACTGAAATAGATGTCCAGGCAAACGAGGGAACTATCGTTTAGAATCCTAAGTATTTAACTCTTTACCTTCCGATTTTCGGGTCGTAAGTACCAAGAGATCACCGTTAAACTTAATAACAATACAGATGGTAGAACTTCCGTTATGGGATGACCACAAATGATGTGTGAAATTGCCGCCCCAGACATGGCAAAGAAAAATCCTGCATAGGCCCATTCTTTGAGAAGTAAAAATTTTGGAACCAGTACTGCGATGACCCCAAGTAATTTCCAAACCCCTAAAAGGGTAAGAAAGTAGGTTGGGTATCCCAATTGGTTTATTTTTTCCACTTCTTCAGGAAGTTTCAATAGTTGGACGATGGCTGTGGAACTCATACCCAGGGATAACCAAAGGGTAAAGAACCAATATAGAATTTTGTTTGTTTTCTCCGACATATATGGTCTCCTAAATAAAAAATGTAATCTTCAATTTTGATGGTTTCGGTATCCCGAAACAAAACCTGGTCCATCTATGATGTCCATTGCTATCCCTTTAATCGTTTAATCCTTTTCCATTTAAGATATGTGGGATATGTTTTGTGATTCTTTCTTCTCTTGTTTCTTTTCGTTTTGCAGAATTAAAGAAGAGTAGATACCCTCTTTGCCTACCGGGAGTTAACTCTTGGAATGCGCTCTGTAATTTTGGATTTTGTTCCAATATTCTTAAAAACTCTTCTGGAACTTCAAACTCAGAAGTTTTTTTTAAGATCGGTTTTTTCCCAGTTTTTTCCAACTCGATTGCTTCTCTCATAAATGCCTTAATCGTAGTTTTTGATTTTGTAATTTGTTCAGCTGATTGGAAACGCATTTGCCTCGCAGCTTGTACGTTTTTTGTTTGTTGGATGAGAATTTTTTTGGAGTCTTTTAATAATGCACCTTTGAAAAATAAAATCGCAACGTATTCTTTGAATCCATGTAATAAAAATACATTTTGACCATTCCAAGTATAACAAGGTTGTCCCCATTTGATTTCCTCAGTGAGTTTACTCTCGAGTGCAATGGAACGTAGGATTTGGAATTCTTTTTTCCAAGATTTTACTCCATCAAAAAAAGAATTTGGGTTTTTGGTGTCAGTTTTTTTTGGTTTTGGTTCCATTTCGTATAACCTATATTATGAATTAATCCGTTTGCTGTTTCGTAATTGTTTGCAATCGGTTGTGGGCCATATTGATCCCTTGGGCAAATGGCATCTTCAGGAGTTTGTCTCTTTGTTCCACCGATTGGAATACAATTTGCATTGTGAGTTTGGATTTGTTTTCGGAAATCTTTTGGAAGGTAAAAAATTCAAGTTGGATTGGAAATCCAGTGTTTTCCATTTCAAAAGTTCTCACAAAACTTTGGTCCTCCACCAGGTTCAGTAACACTCCGTTCGCTCGAAAGAGTATTTGCCCTTCAGGGGATTTTGTTTCAAATACATAACTCCCATGGTTTCGTTTTTCAAATTGGACTACCTTATTTCCCATCCATTGTTCGATGAGTTCTGTTTCTGTATGCGCCTTAAATACAAGAGAGCTTGGTAAGTCAAACTCACGTTCAATCATTAACTCTTGTTTGCCGTCTTCTGCGATTACTTTTGTTTTGAGTTCCATTCCAAATTCCTTATTCGCAAACGATTTACATTATGCCTTCGGTTTATATTGTTTCATCACAGATTCCAGTTTGTTAAACCTGTCGTCCCAGAGTTTACGGAATGGTTCGATGAAATGGGCAATTTCTTTCATTTTATGTGGGTTTAGGTGGTAGTACATTTCACGGCCAATGGGTTCACGTTGTAACAAATCACATTCGGTCAAGATGAGCAGGTGTTTGGATATGGTGGGTCGTTTTGAATCAAATTGGGAAGCAATCGCTCCCGCAGTCATAGACTGGGTGGCCACAAGTAGGAGGATGGCCCGCCTAGTGGGATCTGCAATTGCCTGAAATACATCTCTTCGTAAATCCATTGTGTAGCCATTTGACTAATGAATTATACGTAGTCATTTGGCAACACATTTTTTCCCCTGTTTCCAATGCCAAATTTGATAAACACGTTCTATCCCTGCGCCAGGGACACGGTGGGCGTAGGTCCTAGGTGGCGAATCGCCAACTAGGACGGGAGCGAACGCGGACCCCGG